>VYLP01000112.1_pt1 | contig 42341 bp, 46 predicted proteins | sample 5114311 | NCBI WGS metagenome assembly VYLP01 (sample SAMN12291775, study PRJNA351875) | freshwater metagenome | isolation source: freshwater lake | place: USA: Michigan, Lansing Lake | collected 2013-08-14 | reverse complement strand
CGCCGCGCTGCCCGAGCGCGTTCGCCCGCTCGGTCAGGTCGGCCGCGCCGGCCCGCGCGGCATCCGCAGCCGAGACATAGGCGGCGCGGAAAGCCTTCAATCGCTTGCCCCGGCCGTCGAACAGGCCCGCCAGGCCACCACGCGGTTCCAGCCGGGCGGGATCAAGACCCGAGACGCGGTCACGCACATGGGTCAGCAGGGCTCCCGCTTCGGCGAGGGTCGCCGAGCCAACCAAGACCTCCAGGCGCTCCAGCGTGGCCGCAATGGAAGCGCGGACGGGCTCGGCGAAGGTTGCGCCAGCCTCGGCGTCGTCAGTCATGGCGGCGCGGATCGCAGCGATGCGGTCCGAAGCACCCGGTGTCGCAACATCAGTCATGTCACCCTCCATCGTCCGGCGCTCTGACGGAGCCGGTGTCGGGATCAACTATGCCGCAGCCTTGAGGTTTTGGGAAACCGTATAGGTCGCCTCGGTTTTCGCAGCGACCTCGTCCAGGGTCACGCCGTCGGCCAGCTCGATCAACTCCAGCCCGGTGCCGTCCGGCTTGACGTCGAAGACGCAGAGGTCGGTGATGACACGGCTGACCACGCCCGTCCCGGTCAGCGGCAGGGTGCAGCGCTTCAGCACCTTGGACTGGCCGTGTTTGTTGGCGTGGTCCATGACGACGACGACGCGCTTGACGCCCGCGACCAGGTCCATGGCGCCGCCCATGCCCTTTACCAGCTTGCCCGGGATCATCCAGTTGGCGATGTCGCCGTTCTCGGCCACTTCCATCGCGCCAAGGATCGACAGGTTGATGTGGCCGCCCCGGATCATTGCGAAGCTGTCAGAAGAGCTGAAATAGCTGCTCTCCGGGATCTCGGTGATCGTCTGCTTGCCGGCGTTGATCAGGTCCGGATCGACCTCGTCGTCATAGGGGAAGGGTCCCATCCCCAGCATGCCGTTCTCGGACTGAAGGGTGACCTCCATCCCATGCGGGATGTAGTTGGCGACCAGGGTCGGGATGCCGATCCCCAGGTTCACATAAAAGCCATCCTGCAGCTCATGGGCGGCGCGGGCGGCGAGTTGTTCGCGGGTACGGGCCATCAGGCGGGTTCCTCGGCGGTAGGCGCGGTTGCGGGGGCTGGGACCGGCTGGGCGGGTGCGGCGGGCGGAGCTTCCGCAGCTTCGCGACCGCGGATCGCGTCCTCAATGTCATCACTGAGCGAGCAGGTGTTCAGCATGATGATGAACAGGAAGATCACGCCCCAGGTCAGCTTGTCGCTGATGCTTTTCAGCAGTTCTTGGTGACGGGGCTCCATCAGGCGCTCTCCCTCTGACGAACGGTACGTTGTTCGATTCGCTTCTCGGGCACGGTCAGGATGATGCGGTCGACATAGATGCCCGGCGTGTGGATCTGGTCGGGGTCCATCGAGCCGGTCGGGACGATGTGCTCGACCTCGACGACAGTGACCTTGCCGGCCGTGGCCATCATCGGGTTGAAGTTGCGTGCGGTCTTGCGGAACTGGAGATTGCCGCGGCCGTCGGCCTTCCAGGCCTTGACGATCGACAGGTCGGCGACAAGGCCTGTCTCCATGACGTAGTCACGGCCGTTGAAGTTGCGGACTTCCTTGCCCTCGGCGACCAGTGTGCCGACGCCGGTGGCCGTGAAGAAGGCCGGTATGCCGGCACCGCCCGCACGGATGCGCTCGGCGAGGGTGCCTTGGGGGTTGAACTCCAGCTGCAGCTCGCCGGCGAGGTACTGGCGCTCGAACTCCTTGTTCTCGCCGACGTAGGAACTGATCATCCTGGCGATCTGGCGGGTCTCCAGCAGCTGACCCAGGCCGAAGCCGTCCACGCCCGCGTTGTTGGAGATGACGGTCAGGCACTTCACCCCGCTGTCGCGCAAGGCCGCGATCAGGTTTTCGGGGATGCCGCACAGGCCGAAGCCGCCGGACATGACGGTCATTCCGTCGAAGGTCAGGCCCTCCAGCGCGGACCTGGCGTCAGTAAAGACCTTGCCCATCTCTCTCCCCTTTTTCACCGAATGATGAATAACGGCGACTGCTTGTCGTCCGTAACGCGAGCGCCGGACTCGAGCAAGGGACGGCCCAAAAACAGGGTCCAGGGAGTCCAAGGAGTCCAACGAGTCCAAGGAGTCCACGTCCACCCGCGCGATGGGCGGGTCGTCGCAGCCCGAGATCGCAGCCTAAACGACGACTACGTCAATTCCGGACGTAGGGTGTCACCGGCCATGCCCCAGGCTGACAGGCTGGGACGGCACCCTTCCCCGATGGCGATAGCGGGCACCCTTGATCATCATCTTCAGCGCCTCCCAGTGGATGCCGGCCGTGACCTTCCAGGTCAGCAGCGGGTGGGTAAGGAAGGCGCGCAACACCTGGCCGTCCGTCAGCGGACGACGACGTCCGGCGAAGGACGCGGTCAGGATCGGCGTGTCGCCCCGCCGCACGGCCACGACGATCGACACCGCCTCGCCGGGAAGCCGGACGGTGAAGTCGTAGGTCAGGGCCATGTCCATGTAGGGCGAGACGAAGAAGCGCTTCTCTGTGCTCTGTCGCACCGGACCGGGCGGCGCGTCCTCGGGCACGGCGACGAGATAGCTGTGTCGCTCGTTGAAGGTGTTGGTCACCTCATAGACCAGGGCCGCGACCTGTCCGTCCGGCCGGTAGCAGAAGTAGACGCTGATCGGATTGAAGCCGTAGCCGAGGATGCGCGGCATGGTCAGCAGGCGAATGGCACCGCCCTGAAGGTCGATACCGGCCCCGGCGAGGTGGGTCTCGATCTGGGCGCGCAACGGCGTGTCGGAACGGTCGCCGTGGTCGCGGGCGCTGAAGCTTATGAAGCCAGACCGGCCCTTGGACAGAAGCCGCAGACGACGGGTCGTGCCCTCGATCCGGTCGATGTCGAGCAACAGCATGTAGAGGCGGTAGCGGAGGCGATGATTGAAGTTCGCCGAGCGCTGATGAACGACCTCGCCGACGTACAGGGCATCGCAATCCTGCCCCACAGCGCCGCCAGCGAGCGAAGGGGAACGCGAAGCCTTGGAGGGGACGGCTCCGGACACGGTGCGCGCTTCCGCCCCCTCCACCATGCCTCGCATGGTCCCCCTCCCCCGCCTGGCGGAGGAGGATCGGTGGGTCGTGGTCGTCACGCCGCCTCAGCCACGGGGGTCTGGACCGACCCCAGCACGATGCGGCCGCTCTCGTTCGCGACCGTCCAGGGACGGCGCACGGCGCCCATCTGTTCGGCTGCGGCCAGACCGGCCTGCAGACCATCCTCGTGGAAGCCGGACCCGAACCAGGCCCCGGCGAACCAGACACCGCCCTGCCCCTGCAGCGACCAGAGCTCGGACTGCGCGGCCACGGCGGCGAGATCGAAGACAGGATGCTCATAGTCCCACGCACCGATCACCAGTGCGGGATCAGGGTCCTTGGCCGGGTTCAGACTGACGAAGAGCGGCGGGCCCGAGAGCGACTGGAGCTCGTTCATCCAATAGGTCACGCCGCCCTCGCCCGCGCGGTCGGAGTAGCCCTTGTGCGTCCAGGCGGCCCAGGCCTTGCGCCGCTTCGGCATGGCCGAGACGTCGCGATGCAGGATGGCGCGATTGGCGCGATAGGCGATGGCCCCCAGCAGGTGCCGCTCATCGGGCGTCGGTTGGTCCAGAAGCCGCAGCGCCTGATCCGAGTGGGTCGCCAGAAGCACGGCGTCAAAGCGTTCGGTTCGCCCGTCCTCGAACCGCAAGGTAGCACCCGACGGGTCGCGCGCCACGCCGACGACGCCCGCGTTCAGGACCGTACGACCGGCGAAATCTGCGTGCAGTCGCCGCACATACTCGCGGCTTCCGCCATCGACCGTGCGCCAGGTCGGCTTTAGGTCGTAGGTCAGCAGGTTGTGGTTCATGTAGAACCGCACGAAGGATGCCGCCGGGTAGGCCGACATCTGACCCATGGAGCAGGACCAGATGGCCGCCGCCTGGGGCAGGAGGTGGGCCTCCTTGAAGAGGTCCCCATAGCCGTTGCGGGTCAGATAGGCGTCCAGCGTCTCGCCTGTGCGCTCCATCTCGGCCAGGTCCTTCGGGGCCTGCTTCTGAAAGCGGAGAAGGTCGGAGATCATGCGCCAGAACTTCGGACTGACCCAGTTGCGCTTCTGGGCGAACAGGGCACGGATGCCGTGGCTGGAGTACTCAAAAGCCCCGTCGTCGATCGACACCGCGAACGACATGTGAGCCGGCTTGGTCGGCACGGACAGGTGCTCGAACAGGGCCTTCAGGTTCGGATAGTTGTCCTCGTTGTAGACGATGAAGCCGGTGTCCACCGCGACAGGAGCCGAGGGCGTGGGCGCCTCCACCGTATTGGAGTGGCCGCCAATCCGGTCGTCCGCCTCGAACAGGGTGACGTCGTGGCGCTTGCCCAGCAGCCAGGCGGCGGACAGCCCCGATATGCCTGACCCCACCACCGCGATCCTCCGGCGCGAGGCGGTTGGTTCGGGGTTCGAGGTGGCAAGATGCAGACTCATGGTCACTCCAGAACGTAGGGGGCAGACCGATGAACTACGACCGGTCTCTCGCCACGGATGACCCTCATCCAGCCAGAGTGATCGTGCGTAACTGCCGGATCGCCCCCAAGCGCGGCCGTTGCGTGCGGCAACGGTTAGGCTTCGCAAGAGCGGGCCGCAATGTCAGGATCGTCACATGAACCTCACCAACGTCGCCATTCGTCAGCTTCAGGACGCGCCCTTTCCCGATTTCGTCACCCGCCCCGCAATCCGCAGTCTGGTGACAGAGGCGCGCAAGAAGCTCGACCGCGACGGCCCGCACGATGCGGCGGCCTTTGCCCGCGAGATGGCGGCACGCGCGATCGCCGAGCACACCGATGCGGCCAACGATCAGCACTACGAGCTGCCGCCCGAGTTCTTCCGCCTGTGTCTGGGCGAACGGCTGAAGTACTCCTGCTGCCTGTATCCAACAGGCCAGGAAACGCTGGATGAGGCCGAGGTACTGGCGCTGGGCGAGACCTGCGAGCATGCCGATCTGCGCGACGGACAGACGGTGCTGGAGATGGGCTGCGGCTGGGGCTCGCTGTCGCTCTGGATGGCGGAGCGCTACCCGAACAGCCGGATCACGGCGGTGTCCAACAGCCATGGCCAACGGGGCCATATCGAGGGCCAGGCGGCGGCGCGCGGGTTGACCAACCTGACCGTCATTACCCGCGACATGAATGAGTTCGAACCGCCCCAGCCGGGGGCCTATGACCGGATCGTCTCGGTCGAGATGTTCGAGCACATGGCCAACTGGCGCGCCCTGCTAACCCGGGCGAAGGGCTGGCTGAAGCCGGACGGACGCATGTTCATTCACGTCTTCACGCATCGTGACGCGCCCTACCGGTTCGACCACACCGACAGCGGCGACTTCATCGCCCAGCACTTTTTCACCGGCGGGATCATGCCCAGCCACGACCTGATCCATCAGTTCCCGGACCTGTTCTCGGTGGAGCAGGAATGGACCTGGAACGGTGTGAACTATCAGCGGACCGCCGAGCACTGGCTCCAGAACATGGATCTGAACAAGGATCGCGTTTTCGAGTTGATGAGCGAGACCTACGGGCCCGCCAACGCTCGCCTGTGGACCCGCCGCTGGCGCCGGTTCTACCTGGCGACCGCGGGACTGTTCGGAAATGACGCCGGCCGTACCTGGGCCGTCAGCCACTATCGCCTCAAGCCCGCCTGAAGGACACCGACATGCTGAAATGGATTGCCGCTTATCTCGGGACGGCCGTGGCCTTCGCCGCCATCGACTACGTCTGGCTGACGAACATGACGGATCGGCTCTACAGGCCCGTGCTCGGCCCCATCCTGGCGCCCCAGCCGGACCTGGTGGCGGCGGTGATTTTTTACATCATCTACATCGGCGGGATTGTCTTCCTCGCGATTGCGCCGGCCCTGAAGGCGGGGTCATGGAAGCGCGCCTCACTGAACGGCGGGGTCCTGGGGTTTGTCGCCTATGCCACCTACGACCTGACCAACCAGGCCACGCTGGTGGTGTGGTCGGTCAAGCTGACGGTGATCGACATCGCCTGGGGCACGACGCTGACGTTACTGGCGGCGACGGCGGGGTACTTCGCGGCGTCTGCGGTGAGCCGGCGTCCGGCCTGACGATTTCCGACCGCCCGTTGTCATTGGCGAGCCGATGATATCTGATCCCCCTATCACTTTGGTTGGGGAACGGTTTGATGTTGAAGACGACGGCGACAATCGCGCTCGCGGCGATGTTGGGAGCAGCCCTTCCTTCTGCGGCCCTGGCGCAGAGCAAAAGCTTGCAGCAGGTGGATCCGTCCGCCCGGGCGACCTATGGCGACTATCGCCTGAACGCCGGGTTCCCCGACGATCCCTATACGATCTACGTCACGGCGGGCGGCGATGTGGATGCCTCCTACGTGGCGAGCGGCTGCTCGGGCTCGGTGGCCTATGCGCCGGACGCCCAGGTGACCTACCGCGCCGGCAGCCTGCCGTTCATCATCCGCACGGAATCCGACAGCGACACCACCCTGCTGGTCAACGGACCCGACGGCCGCTGGTACTGCGATGACGACTCCGGTGGCTCGCTGAACGCCCAGCTGCGCTGGGGCAGCCCTCCGTCCGGCACATATGACATCTGGGTCGGGACTTTCGGGGGCGGCACGGCCCAGGCTCGACTGCTGATCAGCGAACTGGACTCCACGTCGGACTACGACGACACGAACTACTATAACTCTGGTGGAACCTTCGGAGAGGTCTCGCTGAGGGCCGGCTTCTCTCCAGATCCGCACACGGTTTATCTGACCGCCGGTGGTGGCGTGGACGCCGCCAGCGCCCTGGGTTCAGAGTGCGTCGGCAACGTTGCTGACCAGGCCGACTATGTCGTCAACTACACGGCCGGCAGCTTCCCGCTGATCTTCGGGGTCGAGTCCAACCGCGACACGACCCTGGTCGTGGCCGATCAGAACGACAACTACTGGTGCGATGATGACGGCGGCAACAGCGGCCTGAACCCTCAGGTCTATCTGAACAACCCCCGCAGCGGCACGTATCGCGTCTGGGTCGGCACCTACAGCTCCGGCAATGCACCCGCAACGCTGTACGTGACTGAGCTTTCGGGCAACGCGCCTTAATCAAATCGCTCACCCGTGGCGCGTGTGCCATGGCGAGACGGACTGCGACCCGGCTATGATGCCGGGTCGTTTTCGTTTGGGGCTTGAGGCGTGCGCGCAGGGGTCAATGCAGTCACCGCCGCCCTGGTTGTCGGCGTCGGCATCGGCCTGGCGCTGACGCCGGACGGCCGCGCATGGCTGGCGAGGCCGACGTTGCTTCTGGGAGAGACGGCGAACGCGTCGGCCACCCCCACCGCCCCTACAGGGGGGACGTCGCCGTCCCTTATGACCGCTTTGGCCCCGCCTGCGCTTGCGGCTGGGGCGCTTCGCGAAAAGGCCGCGCAGGGACAGCTGCGCATCGGGGTGTTCGGCGACTCCATGGCCGACGGGGTCTGGACCGCGCTGTATCGCGATCTGCGCATCCACCCCGGCGTGACCGTGACGAAGTTCAGCGAGGTGTCGACCGGCCTGTCGCGCTACGACTACGTCAACGTCCAGACCAAGACGGCCGGGCAGATCGCCGAAGAGCCGATTGATGCGGCGGTGATCCTGTTTGGCACCAACGACGGCCAGGCGATCGAGCTGGACGGCGTGATCCACGACTTCGGCAGCGAGGAATGGAAGGCCGCCTATGCCCGCCGGATTGACGATCTGGTCGGCCTGCTTCGAGGCCAGGGCATCGTCGTCTACTGGGTGGGCCTGCCGGAAATGAAGCGTGCCAGCTTCGACGAGAAGATGAACCTCATCAACGAGGTGGTCTCCAGCCGCATGGCGGCGCTGCGCGTCCCCTTCATCGAGACCGAGACCCTGACCCGGGATGCGGCCGGCGAATACGACGCCTATTTGTCCGACGCAGACACCGGGCGCAGACGCCTGATGCGCTTGCACGACGGCATCCACATGACCATGGCCGGGTACATCCGCATCGCCGAGCCTGTGGCGGACCGTATCCGTCGCGACGCGGGCCTTGAGCGCGCTGCGGAGCCGTCGGACGGATGATCGGGGCTCTGGCCCTGACGGCGACCCTGGCCCTGGCGGCCGGGACAGCCGCCCAGGAGCGCCCCTGGACGCCCCTGCCCGATCCGGTCAGCGCGACCTGTCCCGCAGGTCTTTGCCAGCCCGAGGGGCTGAGTGGCTTCTTCGCTGCAGTGGAACGGGGCGGGCCCGTCCAGATCGTCCAGTTCGGGGACAGCCACACGGCGGGTGGTCAGATCACGGGCTCCCTGCTCTGGAGGCTGCAGTCCCGCTGGCCCCGTCTGGATGTTCGTATGGACGCCTACGGGGTGGTCGGCGAGACCTTGAGAGGACTTCAGGCGCGCGCGCCACTCTTCGAGGGTTCAGCGCCGGATCTGGCAATCATCGCCTATGGCACCAATGAGGGTTTTGACGACCTTCTGGATCCCCTCGCCTATGAGCGGCTGTTGAGGGAACAGATCCGGCGGGTGCGGCAGGCGGCCCCTTCCGCCTCCATCCTGATCGTCGGCGCCCCGGAGGCCATGCGAGGCGAAGGCGGCGGAACCTGCGCCAATGATCCCGAACGGCGCTGGCGGCCGCCGGCCATGCTGTCGGTGGTGCGGGACGTGCAGCACCGGGTCGCCGCCGAGATGGGCGTCGCGTTCTGGGACTGGAAGGGTCGGATGGGAGGCGAGTGTTCTGCCCACGCCCTGACGCTCGGTGCCGAGCCGCTGATGCGCCCGGACCATGTGCATTTCACGGGAGCCGGCGGCGACTGGATCGGCTCCTTGCTGTTCGACGACATCGTGGCCGCCCAGGCCCATCGGGGAGGCCGATAGGTGCTGTTCCCGACGCTCGCCTTCGGTGTCTTCTTCCTGTTCGTCTACTTCACGGCCTGGTCGCTGGATCGTGAGAACGAGCGCCGCAAGCTGTTCCTGCTGCTGGCCAGCTGGGTCTTCTACGCCCAGTGGGACTGGCGATTTGTCGCCCTTCTGATCGCCTCGGCCGTTCTGAACTGGGGCGTGGCCGCCCTGATCGCACGCTCCGATGATGCAGGGCGCAGAAAGCTGCTGGTTGGTCTCGGCGTGGCCGCCAACCTGCTGATCCTGGGCGTTTTCAAATACTACGGCTTCTTCGTCGAACAGGCGGGTGAGCTTCTGGCCCGCTTCGGTTGGGAGCGCGATGTGCCCCTTCTGGAGATTGTGCTGCCGGTCGGCATCTCGTTTTTCACCTTCCAGGGCATCAGCTACGTCGTCGATGTCCATCGCGGGAAGACACCACCGGCCAGGAGCCTGCTGGATGTCATGCTGCTCATGAGCTTCTTCCCGCATCTTGTGGCCGGACCTATCGTTCGGGCGTCAGATCTTCTTCCGCAGTTCGAGCGAGCTCCGCGCCTGACCCGTGAAATGGCGGCGTACGGCTTCCTTCTCATCGGCTGGGGGCTGTTCAAGAAGACGGTCATCGCGTCCGAGCTGGCGACACGGCTGGTCGACCCCGTGTTCTTCGATCCGACGGCCTATGGCGCGCTCGACATCACGGCGGCGGTCTATGCCTATGCCATTCAGATCTACTGCGATTTCTCGGCCTACTCGGACATGGCCATCGGGACAGCGGCACTGCTGGGCTACGCCTTCCCGCGAAACTTCGACCAGCCCTATCGTGCCAGCTCGCTCCAGGATTTCTGGCGGCGCTGGCACATCAGCCTGTCGAGCTGGCTGCGCGACTACCTCTATGTGCCTCTGGGCGGGGGCCGAAAGGGGCTGGTCCGCAGTTGCCTGAACGTCTTCATCACCATGCTGCTGGGCGGCCTGTGGCACGGTGCCGCCTGGACCTTCGTGGCCTGGGGCGCGTTGCACGGCGGCGTGCAGGTGATCGAGCGCCTGGGCCGCGCAGTGTTTCAGGGCCGCAGGGTCATCCCCGCATGGATCGGGGTGATCGTCACCTTCCACATCGTCTGCCTCGGCTGGATCCTGTTCCGCGCGGAGACCTTCCCGATGGCCATGGACATGCTAGCAGGACTGGGCCGGTTCGACGCCGCGACCATGGTCACGCCATTCCTGTTGACGCTGATTGTCGGCGGCCTGGCCATGCACTGGTTGCCGCCGCGCGCCATCGAAGGGTTCGCGACCTGGCTGAAGCCTGCCCCATCCCTCACGATGGGTTTGCTGATCGGAGCGGCAATCCTGTTGGTCGAGGCGATGCGACCCGAAGGCGTTGCGCCCTTTATCTATTTCCAGTTCTGAGGTGGGCCGATGAACGACCGCCCCGACGATCCGGACATTCCCCTGGCCCCCTTCCCGACGGAGATACGGCGGTCGCCGTTTCCGCCTCTGGACGGAGAAACCGCGCCCTACCTCGATGCCCCCGAACCCGCCCCGCTTGAGACTGCGCCGTCGAGTGCGGAGATCCCTGGGGAGCCCGAAAGTGCTGGCCATGCCTTTGCCGGTGCTGTGTCCGACAACCCACTGGTGACCCTTGGACGGTTCGCCTTCCCTCCCTCAGCCGATCCGGATGAAGACGGGCTTGCCGCGCGTGATCGACGCTGGACCAGCCGCGTCATCGTGATCGCGGCGGTCTTTCTGCTGATCTTCAACATCGCTTCGGTCCAGAACTGGGCACGCCAGCAGGCCCCCGGCTGGCTGACGACCACGGTAGCTCGCCTGGCCGAAGTCTGGAGCGAACAGATGGCCCTGCTGGGCGCGGACCAGCCGCGTGAGGCCGTAAGGGACGCCTATCGAACGGCCAGCGAAGCCCAATGGCCCGAGCCAACGCAGCCGCCACCCGAAGCGGCCGATGATGGGGCCTAACGTGCCGCGTTTGCCTCGGTCCAGGACACGAGCTGGCTGTTAAATGAACGCGACGCCTGATCGAAGGCCTCTGCGATCGCCGAGACCCGGTTCTGGCTGGCCGCGTCCTCGACTGTGATGATCTCCTCGGCGAGGATCGTCCGCTCCGGGAAGCGCAACAGACGCACCCTCGCGCTGATGGTCACCACAGGGATCGCGCCTTCGACGTCGTAGCGCGCCTCGAACGTGCGCACGTCGATGTCGAGCGTGCGGGTGACCGGCGTGAGTTCCTGCTGGCCGATCAGGCGCACAGTGCGGGCCTGATCGCCAAAGGCGCTCTCGATGCTCTGGGAGAACAGCTGCTGGGCGGGCGAAACCCAACGGGCCCCGCCGATGTAGGCGGCCTCAAGCCCGGTCACCCCGAGAATGCGGTCTCCGCGCGAGGCGGCCGGGAACTCGACATTGCGCAGGCGGACCTGAACGGGGTTGGCGACCTGAGATGCCGACGCCGCCGACATGCCGGTTTCGCCGAAGCGGTAGAGCTGGACCGGATCGGGCGTGGCCAACAGCGCGCAACCGGCCAGGGTCAGGGAAGACAGGGCGACGGCGCAGGCCGCGATGACAGGCGAACGGATCACGGCTGGACCTCCAGTTCCTCGGTTGCCGGACGGCTGATGAAGTCTCTCGGGCTGGCCCGCACGTCATCGATCAGGCTCTGCAGAGACTCTGTCGCTTCTTCCAAACCCTGGATCGCCTCAAGCAGCTGGGGCACACCGGTCGTCGCCACTTCGCCGATCGGGGCTTCCAGTGCCGTGGCTGTTCGGTTGATCGAGGCCATGGCCGTGCGGGCGTCGGCGGTCGCGGCGTTGATGTTGGTGATCGCTTCCTGGCCGTCGGTGTTGATCAAGCGGCGGGCGTCGGCTCCGAGAGCCTGATACTCTGCGATGGCGGCGTTGGCGGATTCCAGCGCCGTCTCCAGATCCTCGAACAGGCCCTTGCGCGCCTCGAGCTCGGTCGTCAGTGCCTCCACGTTCCTGAGGCTGGTCGAGAAGCTCCTGACGTTGTCGTCGGACAGGACCCGGTTGATACGATTCAGCGCATCCACGGTCTGAGCCAGCACGGTGCCCGATCCACTCAACAGTTCCGCGATGGGCGAGGGTTGCGACTGGATCACCGGCACGACGTTGTCGGCATACTGGGACTTGAGCAGCGCCGAGCCGTCGGTCCCTGCCGTGATCTGAATGTAGTTCAGACCGGTGATGCCCTGCGGCTCCAGTTGAGCGCGGCTGGTGACACGCACGGGCGTGGTGGCGTCGAGACGGACACGGGCGATGACCTGATCACCCTTGCTGGGATCGAGGTTCAGATCGGTCACCTCCCCCACCCGGATGCCGTTGAAGTGCACCTCGCCGCCTTCCGAGAGGCCGCGCACCGGGCCGTAGAAGACGATGTCATACAGATCGTACTCATCATTGAACTGCAGCCGGGCCAGCCAGATGGTGAACACCGCCAACGCCGCCAGAAGGGCGACAGTGGCAATGCCGACAGCGGCGTAATGGGCGTCTCTTTCCATCTCGATCCTCTAGGCTGCCTTGGTCGCGGCGCGTCCGCGCGGCCCCAGGAAATACTCCTTGATCCACGGGTGGTCGGATTTCTCCAGCTCCTGCACCGTGGCTTTTTCGATCACCCGCTTGTCGGCCAGCACCGCGACCTTGTCGCAGATGGCATACAGGCTATCGAGGTCGTGAGTGATCATGAAGACGGTCAGACCCAGATCGTCCGACAGCTTGCGGATCAGTTCGTCGAACGCCGCCGCCCCGATCGGGTCCAGCCCTGCAGTAGGCTCGTCGAGGAAGATCAGTTCCGGATCGAGCGAAAGGGCGCGGGCCAGACCGACGCGCTTCTTCATGCCGCCGGACAGTTCGGCAGGCTTCTGATGAAGGCTCTCGGGCTTCAGACCCACCATCGCGATCTTCATTTCCGCCAGCTCGCGGATCGTGTCGGCAGGCAACTTCGTATGCTCGACCATCGGCGCAGAGACATTTTCCAGCACCGTCAGCGAACTGAACAGGGCACCCTGCTGGAACAGGATGCCAGTCCTGCGCTCGATGTCGGCCGCCTGGGCTTCGCTGAGATCCCCCCGGTCGTGACCAAAGATGCGGACCGTGCCGCCCTCGGGCTCCTTCAGGCCGATGATGGAGTTGAGCAGAACCGTCTTGCCGGTGCCCGAGCCACCGACGACGCCCAGCACCTCGCCCCGCTTCACGTCGAGATCCAGATTGCGGTGGATGACATGCTCACCGAACTGGCTGAGCAGGCCGCGCACCTCGATCAGGTTTTCTGACGCCGCATCGTTTGCGGCGGGATTTGACACTGGCCGCTGGCTCACAGGTCCAGCTCCAGGAAGATCAGGGCGAACACGGCATCCAGCGCGATGATCGCGAAAATGGCCTGGACCACGGCAGCGGTGACTCGCTGACCGAGACTTTCGACGTCACCCGCCACAGCCATGCCCTGGCGACATCCGATGGCGGCGATCACGATGGCGAAGACGGGGGCCTTGATCATGCCGACCATCAGGTGCTGGCCCATCAATGGGTCCTCACTGACCCTCTGGATGAAGAAGGCCGGGCCGTAATCCAGTTGGCTCCAGGTCACCAGGGCACCACCGAGGAAGCCGGCAACCATGCCCACGAAGGTCAGCAGGGGCATCATGACCAGCAGGGCCGCCAGGCGTGGAATGACGAGCGCCTGGAATGGGTTGACGCCCATGACCTGCATGGCGTCGACCTCCTGGTTCATGCGCATCGAACCGATTTCGGCGGCGAAGGACGACGCCGAGCGGCCGGCCAGCAGGATGGCTGTGATCAGCACGGCCAGCTCCCGGAGCACGGCCACTGCGACCAGCTGGACCGTGAACACCCCGGCCCCGAACTGGGTCAGCAGGTTGGCGCCCAGGAAGGCGATGACCGCGCCGATGAAGAAGTTGGTCACGGCGATGATCGGAAGGGCATCGAGGCCCGCCCTATCCGCCTGGCTGACCCACGCGGCCCAGCGGATTTCGCCGGGCCGACGCAGCGCATGGCCGGACGCGGCGATCAGCCGGCCTAGAAACGCCATCGACAACAGGAACTCCGCCCCCGCGTCGTGAACGCCGTGGCCGATCTTGGCGAAGAAGTGCGTCAGGGACTTCTTGGCCGGCGGCGGGCCGGCGGTCTGCCGCTCCAGCGTCTCGACCATGGCGTAGATGCGGCCGGCCTCGGGCCGGCTGGCAAAGGCCTCCTTCGGGATGGCGCAGCCCGAAGCCTGGACCAGCGCCAGGGCACCGGCCGTATCAAACCGTCCGAGTTCGCTGACATCGACCTGTTCGACAATCCGGCCTTGCAGCCCGTCACCGAGGCGAACCGCGGCCTTGCCCAGGGTCATGGTGGTCCAGTCGCCGGACAGCTTGAGCAGGGCACCGCCGCCGCCCGCTTCCTCGATCTGGAATTCCGCCGATCTCATGGACCACCCTTAGCGGAGCGAATGCGAATCGAGAACGCTGCCCAGTGCGCTTCCCGGCCATGAAAGCGCTGGCGTCGTCCCGCTGCAACAGGTGATGACTTACGGGCCCGGAGATGCCGTCGAATGGCCTCGATATTCGAGGCTCCGGGGCCCTCTCCGACCCGCGGTGATAGGCCGGGTGGCGCACGTCCCTCGCTTCCCCAAAGGGCGCGAGGTTATCTGAGATAGTTCAGCAACGTCACTTCGCGGAGTTGGCTGACCACCTGGGCAGAGGCCTGAACGGCGATCTGGGCAAGCTGGAGATCGGTCACGGCCTGGGCCAGATCGGCATCGGTTCGATCTGACACCAGGTCGTTCAGGGATGTGATCTGGGCTGTGTGGCTGACCGCCATCTGGTCGATCCGCTTTTGCAGGGAGCCATTGCGCGAGGCCACGTCGATGGTCGCGCCACGTGCCGCATCCAGGAGGGAGAGCTGGGCGGTGAGGAAGGCCTTCTGGGCGTCCGTCGGCTTGCCCGTCAGAGGCCCTGTCGCCAGGTTGTCATGGTAGGCCTTGATGTCCCGGAAGATCTGGAAAATGTCCGTGCCGAGTTCGTTGGCGAGGTATCCGGTCTCGACCGAGGTGTTCTCCGCCACCCGAGACACCGGCTTGATGGTGTCATTGCCGAAGACCGAAGCCACACTGGCTGCCGCCGCCAGTTCGCCGAGCGTGCCGACGGAGACGGGGGGATTGGTCGTATCGGCTCCCGCGAACAGATATCCGCCCTGGTGACGGGCATTCAGGCCGTTGGACACCGACTGGAAGTAGCCCTCCAGCTCCAGCATCAAGGTGCCCGCAGAGTCCGAGGACAGGACGTTGCCGATCGCCTCGCGGGCTCCGCCGACGCCGTCGATCATCTGGTTCAGGGCCAGGTCCTGAGCCCCCAGGCGCGCCGCCACCACCTCGCCTGTGTCGAGGAAGCCCTGCACGCGACTGGCCGCGCCCTTCAGCGCGGTCAGGGTCTCTGCGCCGCGACCAAAGCCGGTCATGTCGGTGGCGACCTTCTGGGTCGAAACACGCTGCGAGGCATCGGCCTGACGCTGCTGGGACGCCATCAGGTCCAGAAGCGCCGACTGATAGTTTCCGGTGGTGGAGACGCGGCTCATCAGACCATCCTCAGAAGCGTTTCGTACATTTCGCTGGCCGCCTGGATCAGGCGGGCGGAGGCATTGAAGGCCTGCTGATAGGTCGTCATCAGGACGAGTTCCTCATCCAGGTTGACGCCCTCGTGGTTCGACTGCCGCGCCTCGGCCTCGGTTGCCAGGGCGACAGCGCTGTCGCGGCGCGTCTTGGCCGACTGGGCCTTGCCGCCGATCTCGCCGGAGAGTTCGGAGGCGTACTTCGATACCGACAGGTTGCCCCCGGGACTATCGCCGGCAGCGGAAAAACGGACGGTCAGCTGACCGGCGTCCGCCAGACCCAATGCTCCGCGCCCGTCGCCTGTCGACAGTGACGTTGTGCCAACGGCTGCTGACAGGTTCAGCTGCGCCAGGGCCAGACGAGAGGGGCTTTGCTGGATGTCTGTTCGGACCTTGAACCCATCTGCGCGCGAGGCTCGTACGCCGCCGCCAAGGCCGAACAGCTCAGTGGCAGAAACACCAGAAGGAACCTGGGTCGTCGTGTCCTCAAGCACGCTCAGGCGCGGGGGCGGATCGCCGGAGGCGGTGAACTTCAGTTCGCCGGTGGTCGCATCCAGGGCGTAGGAGCCATATCGACCGACGCCGGTGGTGGTGCTGTTCAGCGCGGTCACCAGATCGCCCACTGTACCGCCGGCGGGGATCGCGATCTGAATGTCCCGCAGCCGCGAGCCATCCGCGCCGGTGAAGCGGAAGGTCAGCGTCTCGCCCGTCGTGAAACCATGCGGCGAGGTCGCCGTCAGACCCATGTCGTAAAGAGCGGGCCGATCCGTCGAAATCAGGTCGTTGAGGCCGAAGTAGTGAGAGAAGCCGCGCCCGGCCTTGTTGCTGCGATTGGCCGGATCATCAGCCACCGCGACGCCGTTACCGCCCGCTGCAGCGATCGTCAGCCGTCCACCGGTGAAGCTGGCCGTCGCCGCGCCACCGAGGGCCGCGTTCAGATCGGTCAGGAAGTTCGCTGGCGTCGAGGCTGTTCCGTTGATGGTCAGCGTTCCGCCCGAAAAGACGATGTCGGCGCGGGTCGTGATGGCTCCCGTCGTTGGGTTGACCACGGCGATCGTGGTTCGGCCCGTGAAGCCGGTCAGGGCGGTCGACAGAGCCTGGCCCACATTCTTGCCGGTCAGCGTCGCGGGCGCGGGCACAGCCGAGTTGGCATTGTGGGCGCGGTTCAACTCATCGGCGATGCGTGAGACCAGTTCGGCGAGGCGTTCGGCCGTCTGGGGCGCCTCTGTATCACGCAGTTCCAGCAGGCCCTTGATCTCGCCAGACTTGAGCCCCTCGGCCAGCGCACGTTTGGTGGAGCCGGGCTCCGTTACCCAGATCTGATTGAAGGCCGTCTCGGCGTTGACGGTCCCGGCCCGGTGATACTCCAGCGTCGCCGCGCCATTGCCGGCCAGCAGCACGCCAGCTCCGGTCCGGATCGAAACGCCGCCCACGGAGCGCTGGCTCACCTGGACGTCCAGAATGGAGGACAACTCGCTGACCAGCCGCGCCTGCTGGGTCTGGGCACCCGAAGCGTCGCCATTCAGTACGACAGCCCGGGCGATATCGAGGTTCAGGGTCTCGATCTGCTGAAGCAGACTGTTGGCCCTCTCCACCGCGCTCTGGATGCGTCCGTCGGCGTCTTCGCGAACCGCCTGGATCTGGCCGGAAATCCGGTTTGCCTCGTCAAAGACGCTCTGGGTCTTGAACAAGGCGTCCTGGCGACGCGGAGCGGACACCGGGTCCTCGGCGGCCACGGCGAAGGACGAGAAGATGTCGTCGATCTGGGAGAAGAAGCCCGTGTCGGCGCCAGGATCACCGAACAGCGACTGGATGCGATCATACAGTTCGTAGCGTACGCCCTGCCGGCTGGCTTCAGCGCCTGCAGACAGGCTGGCCGCTTGCAGGAACCGGTCGGTGGCGAGGCGGATGCGTGCAATCTCGACGCCCGTGCCCACTCCCTGGGTGGACAGGGACTGCTGGTCGGCGATCTTGCGGACATAGCCCGGCGTGTTGACGTTGGAGACGTTGTCCGAAACGACGCGCAACTGGGTCTGGGCGGTCTGAAGCCCGGAGTTGGCGATGTTCAGGATGGTGTTGAGGCTCATCGGATTAACCCTCCACCCGGCAAGCCGTGCCCGGAGCCTTGCGAAGTTTGCCCAGCCGCGCGCGAGGCCCTCGCGTCGATGGCGCTGAAATTCTTATGGAAATGATCTGACGACCGTCTCATGGCCAACGCTGCGTGCAAGCCGTGGGCCAAGCCGGGCATCGGCAAGCTCGCCGGGCAAAAATCGTCAGCCGCACGGCAAGAATGGTCGCTGCTGGCTGGTCTTCGGACCAAGCTCAGGGCGAGACATTTTCGTTATTTTTCTGTAGGTTCGATCGCCCCTCGTAGACTGGCCCGAGGCTTGCGGCGGAGGCCAGGAACGTTTGGGCGCAGCACGCGCCACCGCCTCCTGCATTCGGAACGCCTAAGCGTGATGTCTTCCGCCGCTCTGTCTGTCACCGCGTCGTCCTTCGGGGCGGCCGTTCCCGCCAAGGCGGCAAGGGCGGACACGCGCGCCACGTCCGATGCTCGGGACTTTTCGGCGGTCCTCGAAGAGACGGACTCCCAACCGACCGCGCCGACTGGATCCACAACCCGCGTCACGACGTCGGACGCAAGGGACAACGACCGGTCACCAGAACGCCCCGATCAGGAGTTGCCTGCCGACGCCTCGGCTGTGGACGGTGCCGCCGTGACGAGTTCACCGATGGCCTTGCCGCTTTCGGCCCTCGCTGGTTCGGCCGCGCCAGGCGCGGCTTCAGGCATAGAGATCGCAGTCGATGGCGTTATCGCCGCGCCCACTGCATCACCCGATCAGGGTCAAACCGAGGGGGGCATCCCTTCGGCCGCCAGCCCGGTAGAGGCCGGGGTTCAGCTTCCCGAGCCGAACCTGATCCCTGCGGCGACGGGCGCGCGTTCGACACCGCCCGGGGAAAAGGCTGCAGCGATGCAGGCTGCAGAGGCAACCGCTGCAGCCGTTGAAGGCGGTCCGCCTGATGTCGAGTCATCGGAGACCCTCGAGGCAGGTCTGGCGACCCTGGCCGCCTTGGACCCCGCTGAAGGAAACGCCGCGACACGGATGGCAGCGGCCGGGGCTGCAAGCGCCCAGAAGTCGGCGTCCAGCGATGCGACAACGGCAGCGACCGACGCCGCATCTTCCGACGAAAAGGGAGTTCAAGAGACCAGGGGACCGTCTCTCGCTCGCGCGGAGGCCGCCTCCCCGTCCACAAGCGGAAAGGCCCTCTCGGACCCCGGCGCATCCATTGTGGCAATGCCTCCGTCCCCGGTGGACGATCCTTCGTCAGGCACGGTCCCGGCGAGCTCGGCCCCGACCTCGGATCTGCAGTCTTCCGGACCCGGGCAAACGTCGCTGTTGTCGACCCTTTCGAACGCGGCCATCCATGCGACCGCGCAAATCGCTGCCCAGATCGTGAAGAAGCTGGAAGGCCGCTCGACGCGCTTTGAAATGGCGCTGACGCCCGATGATCTCGGTCGGGTCGACGTCAGCCTCGACATCGACGAGGACGGAGCCCTGCGCGCCACACTGGCGTTCGACAATCCGGTTGCCGCGACCGAGTTGCGAGGACGGGCCGATGAACTGCGTCGCCAGCTGATGGAGGCTGGCTTCTCACTGGCCGACGACGCCCTGTCGTTTGCCGAGCGCGATCCGTCGTCCGACCATGGCGGCGCTTTCGATCGGCAGACCGATCCCCGGAACGCCCGAGCGTTCGGTGCCGCCTCGCGGCTGACCGCCGAAGCCGACCTTTCGCTCCAGACGCCTCACTGGATCTCTCTCAGCCTGACGCCCGTCGGCGTCGATATGAAGGTCTGACGCATGGTTGACGCCGTCACCACCACCACCGAGGCGACCACTCGGGTGAACTCAAGCCGGACCAGCCTGGTCTCCAACTTCGAGACCTTCCTGAGCCTGCTCACCGCCCAGCTGAAGAACCAGGACCCTCTGTCACCGCTCGACTCCAACGAGTTCACGGCCCAGCTGACGCAGATGACCGGGGTCGAGCAACAACTGCTGACCAACGACCTTCTCACAAGCCTCCTCGCCGCACAGCAGTCCGGCGCCATGACCGGAGCAACCGCCTACATCGGCAAGGACGCCACCGCGGCCTGGACCGCGACGCGCCTGGAAGGTGGCGAGGCCAACTGGTCCTACGAACTCGCAGCCTCGGCCGCGTCGGTCGAGCTGCAGGTGCTGGATTCAACAGGCAAGGTCGTGTGGAGCGGTCCCGCCCCTGCCACCGAGCGCACCGAAGGAACCCACGACTTCGTCTGGGACGGCAAGACCACCGCCGGCGGCCAGTTGGCGGATGGCGGCGTCTACACCTTGAAGGTCGTGGCAAAGAACGGCACGGCCAATGTCGACTCCCAGGTCCTGACGCGTGGCCGGGTCACGGGCGTCGAGCTCTACGACGGCCAGCCCTACCTGACCATTGGATCGTCGATCGTGCCGCTCAGCGCGGTCATCGGCGTCGAAGAGCCGACCACCGCTACCGCCGACACACCCGAGGACGAAGGCCTGGTGGCCTCCATCGCCTCTGCCCTCAATCCCCTGAAGTTGCTTTCCTAAGGAGCCTTCGCCATGAGCATCAACTCCGCCCTTCTCGCTGGCGTCTCGGGTCTGACAGCCAACTCGGCCGCCCTGGCCGCCATCTCCCAGAACATCGCGAACGTGAACACGGTGGGCTACAAGCGCACTGCGGCCGAGTTCTCGACGGTCGTGAACTCCCAAGGCGCGGGCACCGGCTATTCAGCCGGCGGCGTTTTGGCGAACCAGCGCAACTATATCAGCCAGCCAGGTCAGCTTCAGCTGACGAACAACGCCACAGATCTGGGCATCGGCGGACAGGGATTTTTCGTCACCACCGAAAAGGCCGAGGACCTGGATGCAGGCGACTCGCGTCTCTTTACCCGGGCAGGGGCCTTCCGCGTTGACGAGTTCGGATATCTGAAGAACACGGCGGGCCTCTATCTGCAGGGCTGGCCCGAGAACGCAGAAGGATTGATCGAGACAGATCCGTCCGACCTGGGCCGGCTGCGCTCCATAAACGTCGGCGCCGTCGGCGGGACGGCAGAAGCTACGACCCGGGCCCAGGTGAACGCCAACCTCAAATCCAGCCAGGCTGTCTCGCCAGACTTTGCGACCTACAATGCCACGACCAAACCGATGTCCATCTACGACTCGGAAGCCGGCACCGGGTTCAAGCCGGATTTCCGGATCACCATTCCGATCTCGGACTCCAAGGGCGGCCAACGCACTCTTGCATATTCCTTCCTGAAGACCGCCAACCCCAACGAGTGGCGGGCCGAGGTCCACGTGATCCCGGCGACGGACATCAACAACGGCACCACGACCCCCGCGACAGGCATCCTGAGGACCGGCCGGGTCTTGTTCACCCAGGATGGACGCCTCGACGTTGACGGCATGATTGCCGCCGAGATCGCCACTCCGGGCTCCATGCTGTTCGCCGACCCATCGACCGCCAGCATCACGCTCAATGCCTCAGACTCTGCCGTCGCTCCCAGTCTGACCGCACCGAAATGGGCCACGTCACTCGGCATCGATGACCAGATCGTCTCCTTCGACCTTGCGGCGTCTGCAGGGGGACTGACCCAGTACGACTCTGACTCCATCGTCCAGGCCGTGGTCACCAACGGGACGGCATTCGGCAATCTCTCAAACATCGAGATCGACGAAGATGGCTTCGTGACCGCTATCTTCGACAACGGTGTGACGCGCCAGATCGCCCAGGTCGCGATCGCCACCTTCACCAGCCCCGATAGCCTGACCAGCGCCAACGGCAACGCCTTCCGCGTCAGCCAGGGTTCGGGCACCTACAACCTGAAGGCCCCGGGCACAGGCGGGGCCGGTCTGATCGGGGCCAGCCAGCTCGAAGCCTCTACGGTCGATTTGTCCGCCGAGTTCACCGGTCTGATCACCACCCAACGCGCCTATTCGGCGTCATCGAAGATCATCACCACGGCCGATGAAATGCTGGCCGAACTGATCAGCATCAAACGCTGATCTTCAGGTAACGCATCGTTAGACTGAATGAACTGTTACTCAAAGATCGGTGATCCAAATCTTTCCAAGGTTGGGGATTGTTATCCCCCGGTTCACCACGCCGCTAAACCCGCCCTTAGCGGGCGATCGCTACAGTCTCGTTCATTGGTGGTGGTGAATGAGGCATAAGCCCATGTTGCAAGAGCGTCGCGTCAACAAGGACGGCGAACAGTATGTGGTCGGTCCGACGGGCACGCCCCTGACCATGCGCGACTTGCCGCCGGCCAACACGGATCGCTGGGTCATCCGGCGCAAGGCCGAGGTCGTGGCAGCGGTTCGCGGCGGGCTGATCAGCCTGGACGACGCCCTGACCCGCTATCGCCTGACGGCAGAAGAGTTCCTCGCCTGGCAGAAGGCGATCGACAAATGGGGCATGCAGGGTCTGCGCACCACGCGGATCCAGAACTACCGTAGCTAGGGTTTCGCCTCCGAACGAAGCAGGCGGCCGTTCCTGGCAACAGGGGCGGCCGTTTTCTTTTGGTCACAGCGTCGCGATCATTGCCTCAGCCGCCTTCGGATCGATCGACCACGGCCCCTGCGGCATCCGGTAGGCGCTCGAACCGCCAAAGGCCACGGCCAGCCTGTGATCCATTGCTTCTGCGATCAGCGTATCGTCGGGGAGGAAGAAGTTGTCGGGTGCGAGGATCAGGGTGGTTGCGCCCGCCGGTTGGAACACGGCCAGATACATCTGGCTGCCCGTGCAGCCTGCCAGGACGTCGGACTGGCGCGCCATCCGGATCTGCTCGTTGATGGGGAGGGTCTCGGGCCTGACGATGTCGAATCCCGCCCGGCTGAATACGTTCTCGACCTCCGCCTCGGTCTCAAGGCGTCTGGAGGCGACGCCGCGGCGAGACAGGTAGACCCGGCGGCCCGACCTTTGCTCCAACTGGACTGCGTCGCCGATCCGTTGCCAGATGCGGGTCTGCTCGGCCGTGATCCAGCGATGACTGAAGGCCGAGAGCGACGGCACATGTAGCCTCTCGACGATCGTTGGACCTTCCGGCCTGAACAGACGCTCCGTGTCGACGCCGGCAAACAACAGCAGCGCCATGGCGAAATCTGGCGTCCAGGGCTCATGGATCACCGCCCGGCCCTCTGGATGTGCCGCCGCGAAGCCTTCCCACGCCCAGGTCCGCGACAGACCTTCCAGAAGGCTGTGGCCAAAGTGCGGATGGACCGATCCCAGAAAGTAGTGATCCCCCGCCAGAGTCCCAGCCGGGGCATGAATATCGACGTCCGTCGGCAGGGTGCGGCGACCGTCCATAACGCACCACGACGCCGAAGTCAGTCCGAACTCGGCGTCCAGCACCAGTTGTCCGCCCGTGTGGCTGGTCTTGTCGCGCGTCTGGACGTTGCCCGGATAGACGCGAGCCCAATGCAGCACCATCTGCTTCACGGGCTCCGGCGGCGTCCGTCGGTTCAGCCAGCAGCGCATCCGGGCCAGCAGGGGTGCAGAGGCCTCATCTCGGGTCGGTTCCCCCCAGACAACTCGGACGCCCGCCACAGATCCACCCTCTCGTCATCGGTGGAGGCAGGCTACCACCTGTGCGAGAAGTTTGTCGCCCGACAACTGAGGCTAGGCCTGCCCTGTCCGACTCGGTGCCAGCTTACGCCGCTGCCGGGCCAGCGCCAGCGGCGCTCCGGACGGCGAAAACGCCACGCCATCATCCAGCGCCCATCCGCCGCCGACGTCGCGCACTGTGAACTGGAACACCGCCCACCCCTCGGGCGAGGTCTCGGGTGTCAGGGGCTCGATGAAGTCGTAGCGCAGATCGACGCTGGCCGAGACGATCGGCGGTGCGGGCAGCACCGTCATGTAGGACGGGAAGATCCCGTCCAGCAGGAAGCAGAGGTCCAGTTCGTCCAGCGGCTTGCGATCGGTCGTGCGCATCCACAGCCGAAGCGTCGGGTCCGACACGGTGTTGCCGCCGCCAAGGCGCGGACCGCCGTCGAAGCGGTGCTCGATGTAGCGCGTGAACCAGGGTGCCAGCGTAGGATCGACGATCTCCGGGTCCAGATCGGCGAAGGGTGTCACAGGGGCGACGAGCGGCTTGACTTCCGGACCCGACGAAGTCCGGCCGAATGTGGCGAGGGCCGAGAGCGCATGGCGGTCCGGCTGGCCGGCATCCACCCGGGCAAGGGCCACAGACCGACCACCGCGCAGCAGGGTTGGCGTGAAGGCGCAGGTCTCGAAACGCGCGGCCGCCAGATACTGGACCGTCAGGGTCTGCAGGGGCGGGACGATGCCGAGCCCCTCTCGCGCAGCGCGCGCCGCGAGGGCCGCCATCAGGCCACCGAATGGCGCGCCTCGGTCAGGATCCATCGCGAGCGGCGCATTGGAGAAGTCACGTGTCAGCTGCGCCTCCAGCGCGCCCTCGCCCACCGGAGTCAGGTTCAGGGCCTCCGTCAGGGTCTGCCGGTCCATGGAAATGCTCATCCTGAAAAGAAAACGGGCGGAGACTGAACGCTCCGCCCGAAGTCGAGGGACGCAGAAAACGCCGCGAAGCAGGACGCGGTGTTCGTTGCCAAACGAGACTGACTTACCGCGTCGCTTTTGGCAACCCTCTTGCCAAACCGCTGACGCGACGTCACCTTCCGTACTCTAGTGAGGCGTAATCTTTACGGAAAACCGCCCCACACTTTTCCGGATCACGCATTATGGGACGCACCGCCGACTATTCACGCCAGAGCTGCTCGATCGCCGCCACGCTGGAGGTGATCGGCGATCCCTGGACCCTGCTGGTCATCCGCGACGCTTTCCAGGGCGTGAAGCGGTTCGAGCAGTGGCAGGAGCGTCTGGGCGTAGCTCGCAATGTGCTGGCCGCCCGTCTCAAGACCCTGGTCCAGCACGGCATCCTGGAGCCCCAGCTCTATTCAGAGCGTCCCCCGAGGAACGAGTACGTCCTGACCGCCAAGGGCCGGGCCCTGTCGGACGTGCTGATCGTCATGCACGGCTGGGGGTCGCAGTATCTGTATGGCGAGTTCGATTCCGGCGTGACCTTCACCCACAAGACCTGTGGGGCAGAGCTCAAGCCGCGCGTGGCCTGCTCCTGCTGCGGCGAGATCGTGAAAAGGCGCGACACCGACATCCACTTCCACACCAACCGCCCGACCGTCGGCGAGGTCCTGCCCAAGGAGGCAGTCTCTGACGAGACAGCCTGAGCCCGCCTAGTGCGCGAAGGCGTCGGCGTGGCGCTGGATCAGGGGGATGACGATGTCCTCCTCGTCCTCCAGATGGCGCGAGGTGGCCGGGGTCACGCGATCCAGCACATCGGCGAGGCGGGCGGCATGGTCCGCAGCGTCCGGGGAGCCTGATGCCAGCGCCTGGTGGAACCCAAGACCAGTCTTGAACAGCGTGTCCAGATGTCCGTGCAGGACGTCATGGTCGGCGTCCAGTAGGTCGATGCCGGCGGTGATCCGGGGCTCCACCCGGCGCATGACGGGAAAGTAATGGCCGGTCTCGACCCGGTGGTGGCCGTCCAGATGCTGGAGATAGGCCTGTAGCGTCGGGATCAGATCGCGATGCAGCAAGACGAGGTCACCTCCCGCACGCCAGTCCGCGACCTCGCGCGCCATCTCGACCTGCTTGTGGCGAAAGCTGCCGTGCATCTGCAGCCAGAAGCGGGCGACCTCGCCGAGATCCGGATCCCGCCAGCGTAGCCGGGGCCAGGTTTCCAATAGCCAGCGATGGGCCTCGGGCAGCCCCCGGCGGGCGTCGAGCGCGTCAGACACTAAGGGGCCACGGGCGCGACGGCCGTGGTCGAGGCGATGAAGCCCCCGCCCAGCAGCCGGTCCGGATCGGCGGGATCATAAAGCGCGCAAGCCTGACCCGGCGCGACGCCTTCCTCTCCGGTCTCGAACACGACCGAGACTGCGCCATCCGTCATCGCCAGCCGGGCCGGTGACGGCGGACGGGTGGACCGCACTCGCGCCAGGACCGGCGCGCCAGCCTCGGCCGCCGCCTCGATATTCGCCTCGTCGCCGAGCCAGTTGGTTTCGGCCAGCGACAGCGACGCCGTCAGTAGCGCCTCCCTCGGCCCCACCACGACGCGCCGCGTTTCCGGCTCTAGCCTCACCACGAACAGCGGCTCGCCCACGGCGACGTTCAGGCCCCGCCGCTGGCCGATGGTGTAGTCGGTGATGCCGCCGTGACTGCCCAACACCCGGCCGTCCATGTGCACGATCTCACCGCCCTCGCGCCCTTGCGGACGCAGCCGGTCGATCAGGGTGCGGTAGTCGCCGCTGGGCACGAAGCAGATGTCCTGGCTGTCGGGCTTGGCGGCGATGCGCAGGCCCAGTTCCGCCGCCACGCCCCGCACGGCAGGCTTTTCCAGCCCGGCCAGCGGAAAGCGCAGATAGTCCAGCTGGTCGCGCGTCGTTGCAAAGAGGAAGTAGGACTGGTCGCGTGACGGATCGATGGCCTTCCTCATCTGCGGGCGACCGTTCGGACCGAGGGCGCGCCCGACGTAGTGCCCGGTCGCCATCGCTGCGGCGCCAAGATCACGGGCGACGTCCAGCAGGTCCCTGAACTTGACCGTCTGATTGCAGCGGATGCACGGCACCGGTGTCCGACCCGCCAGATAATCGTCGGCGAACTGGTCGATGACGGAGTCCCGGAACCGGCTCTCGTAGTCCAGCACATAGTGGGGGATGCCCAGGGTCTCGGCAGCCAGACGGGCGTCGTGGATGTCCTGGCCCGCGCAGCAGGACCCCTTCTTCTTCAAGGCCGCGCCATGGTCATAGAGCTGAAGCGTGACGCCGACGACGTCGTAGCCGGCCTTGTGCAGCAGGGCCGCGACCACGGTGGAGTCCACGCCGCCGGACATGGCGGCCACGATCCGGCTGCCGACCGGCAGGCCGACCGCTTCGCGCGCGGTCTCGACCGCCGCGTCCATATCGGCGCGAGCAATGTCGGGGACAGGGCAGATCGGCTCGATCAGCGTCATCGCGCGCATATAGAGGGACGGCGGTCGGAATTCGACCCTTCACCCCCTACGTCATTTTCGGACGTAGGCTTGGGGCAGGCCCCTGCCCTCGCCCGCTCGACTCCTGTATCCCCCTGACCATGGCTCGAGACGGTGCGATCTATGTTTGTCAGTCCTGCGGGGCCGTCCACGGAAAGTGGTCGGGCCAGTGCGGTGCCTGTGGCCAGTGGAACACCATTGTCGAGGAGAGCCGATCCGCTCCCCCCGGCGCGCTGAAGCCCGCTGCCACGGCCCGTAGCCGAGGTCTTGCGTTTGAGTCCCTGCAATCAGAGACGCCCGAGCCGCCGCGCATCGTCACCGGCGTGACCGAGTTCGACCGCGTCTGCGGCGGGGGCGTCGTTCCAGGCTCGGCCATCCTGCTGTCAGGAGATCCGGGGGTGGGCAAGTCCACCCTGCTCCTGGACGTCGCCGGCCGCGCCGCCCTGGCGGGCAAACGTGTCGCCTACATCTCGGGCGAGGAGGCGATCGAGCAGATCCGCAGCCGGGCCAAGCGCATGGGCCTGTCCGCAGCCCCCGTGGAACTGGCCTCGGCGACAGCGCTGCGGGAAATCCTCGGAACGCTTAAGCGCGAGCGCTTCGACATCGTCATCGTCGATTCCATCCAGACCCTGTGGTCCGACGCCCATGAGGCGGGACCCGGCTCGGTGACCCAGGTCAGGGCCTGCGCCGGTGAACTCGTCCGGCTGGCCAAGGCCGGTGGCCCGGCGCTGGTGCTGGTCGGCCATGTGACCAAGGACGGCCAGGTCGCGGGCCCCCGCGTGGTCGAGCACATGGTCGACGCCGTCCTCAGCTTCGAGGGCGAGCGCGGCTACCCTTTCCGCATCCTGCGCGCCGGCAAGAACCGCTTCGGCGCGACCGACGAGATCGGCGTGTTCGAGATGGGCGACGCGGGCCTGTCCGAGGTGTCCAATCCCTCGGCCCTGTTCCTGGGCGAGTCCAAGGAGCGCGCGCCGGGTTCTGCCGTCTTTGCCGGTATCGAGGGGTCTCGCCCTGTGCTGGTCGAGGTCCAGGCCCTCGTTGCGCCGTCGGCCTATGGCACGCCCCGCCGGGCCGTTATCGGCTGGGACACGGGACGGCTGGCCATGGTGCTCGCGGTGCTGGAGGCGCGCTGCGGCGTCGGCTTCGGCAATCAGGATGTCTATCTAAACGTGGCGGGGGGCCTGCGCATCAACGAGCCCGCCGCCGACCTGGCCGCCGCCGCGGCACTGATTTCGTCGGTGACAGACACCCCCCTGCCGCAAGGCTGCATCGTCTTCGGCGAGATCAGCCTGTCTGGAGAGGTCCGGGCGGTCGGTCGCGCCGAGGCCCGGCTGCGCGAGGCCCAGAAGCTGGGCTTTGACCGGGCCCTGTCCCCGCCCCTGACAGTCAAGGGCGGCGGCGTATCGGTCACACCCGTCAACCGTCTGACAGAGGCCGTCGAACGAATCTCCCAGAACAGGTATTGAGTGGCCGTCTCCTCCCCGTCGGGCAGCGATGGGGAGGTGGCTCGGAGCCGCAGGCGGAGAGACGGAGGGGTTCTTGTCGACGCAATCGCCTTCCGTGGGCCCGGCAGAGCCCCTCCACCGCTTCGCGGTCCCCCTCCCCATCTGCGATGGGGAGGAGACATAGGGCATGACCGGGTTTGACGCCTTCGCCCTGCTCGTCATTCTCGCCTCGGCCGCGGCCGGCTGGGTGCGCGGAGGCACGCGCGAGATCATCACCCTGCTCAGCTTCGTCCTCGCCGCCTTCATCGCGCTGGTGGCACTGCCGCTGACCGCGCCGATCGGGCGGGCCATGATCGACCCCGACTGGGCGGGATCGATCTTCGCGGCCATCGGATCCTTCCTGCTGATTTACTTCGGCATCCGGCTCTTTGGTGCGGCTCTGTCCAAGAAGGCCCAGGCCCATCCGACTCTTGGCGGTGTTGATCGCTTCCTCGGGCTTCTGGTCGGATCGGGTCGTGCGATGGTGCTGTTGGGGGCCATCCACCTGGTCATCGTCGCGGCGCTTCCAGGTGAACGCACGCCACGCTGGCTGTCGGAGGCGACGCTGCGTCCCATCAGCGCCGGGGCCGCCCGGGCGATCCAGATCATCCTGCCGGGTATCGGCCGGGGTGCCGATGCCATCAGCCCCGTTGTCGATTCATCCGTTCGCAGAGGCTTTTCGAACGACGAAGCCTTGCCCCCGGCGCAATCCGGGCCTACCTCGCCGCCTGCCCCCGCCGAATAGAGTTCTTCGCCTGTCATCGGAGCCGCCACGATGATCAAGCTTGACCACGCCATCGCCGCCCCCGTCGTGCATCGCGAGCACTATCGCGAGGCCGACGACGACCGTCCGCGTCTCGAATGCGGAGTCTGTGGTGTCTGGGGCGCATCCAACGACGAAGCCTCCTCCATTGTGGCGTTGGGCCTGCATGCCCTGCAGCATCGCGGCCAGGAGGCCTGCGGCATCGCCTCGGTGAAGAACGCCCGTTTCCACACCGAGCGTCACATGGGCCATGTCGGTGAAGCGTTCGGCGGAACCGACCTGCCCGAACGCATGCCCGGACCGGCGGCTGTTGGCCACACGCGCTACTCCACCGCCGGCGGCAGCTTCCTGCGCAACATCCAGCCGATGTTCGCCGACCTGGATCAGGGCGGCATCGCCATCGCCCACAACGGCAACCTGACCAACTTCTACTTCCTGCGGAACCAGCTGGTCGGCGAAGGCTCGATCTTCCAGTCGACGTCGGACTCCGAGGTCATCCTCCACCTGATTGCCCGCAGCCGTAAGGCCAAGATCGTCGACCGCTTCATCGACGCGCTCGCCCGCATCGAGGGCGGTTATGCACTCGTGGCCCAGACCCGCACCAAGATGATCGGTGCCCGCGATCCGCTCGGCATCCGGCCGCTGGTGCTGGGCCAGCTCGGCGACGCCTGGGTCTTCGCGTCGGAGACCTGCGCGCTGGACACCATCGGCGCGACCTTCGTGCGCGACATCGAGCACGGCGAGGTCGTGGTGATCGACCACGAGGGCGTCCGCTCGCTCAAGCCCTTCCCCGCCCGCACCGCCCGCCCCTGCCTGTTCGAGTACGTCTACTTTTCCCGCCCCGACAGCGTCGTGAACGGCCGCTCCGTCTATGGCGTCAGAAAGCGCATGGGCCAGGGCCTCGCCCGGGAACACGCCGTGGAGGCCGACGTCGTCGTGCCGGTGCCTGACTCTGGCGTCCCGGCCGCGCTGGGCTATGCCCAGGAAAGCGGCATCCCCTATGAAATGGGGATCATCCGCAGCCACTATCTGGGCCGCACCTTCATCCAGCCCAGCCAGGGTGCCCGGCAGAAGGGCGTGCGCATGAAGCACAGCCCGAACCGCTCCGTGATCGAGGGCAAGCGCGTCGTCCTGATCGATGACTCCATCGTGCGCGGCACCACCTCGGTGAAGCTGGTCCGCGCCGTCCGCGCGGCCGGAGCCAAGGAAGTCCACCTGCGCTCGGCCAGCCCGCCAATCCTGTGGCCTGACTTCTACGGCATTGACATGCCCGAGCGTGACCAGCTGATCGCCGCCAACAAGTCGATGGACGAGATGCGCGAGTATCTCGAGGTCGACAGCCTGGGCTTCCTCTCGGTCGAGGGCCTGTACCGCGCCATGGGCGAAGACCGCCGCGATCCCGCGAACCCGCAGTTCACCGATCACTATTTCACGGGCGACTACCCGACCCGTCTGCTCGATCGCGAGATCGAGGAAGGTGGCCGCGATGTGACCAGCAAGCAGCTTTCCTTGCTGGTCAGCGCTTAGCGATCACATGATCCAGCTCGGCTACTTCACGCTCGAAACGCCGGACATCGCCAGGGCCAAGGCCTTCTACGGGGCCCTGTTCGGCTGGACCTTCGATGCAGAGTCGTCGAAGGCGACCTATGCCCACGTCGCGAACTCGAATCCTGCCTTCGGCTTCTCAAAGGTCGAGCGGGCCCATGGGCACCCCAACCTCTATTTCACGGTGGATGACGTAGACGCCGTCTGCGCCCGCGTGAGCGCGCTTGGCGGTCGGGCCGCCGTGCCGTCCGACAGCCCGTCTGGACGCTCCGCCGTCGTGCAGGACGATCAGGGCGTCAGCTTCAGCCTGTGGCAGCCCGCGCCGGACTACGTCTGAACGCATGGCGAAACGCGGCGGCTCGCGCTATCAGGCGCCATGATCGAAGACGCGCTTCCGCTTGACGACCGCATTGCCCTGGTGACCGGAGCCTCGCGCGGCATCGGCTATCAGAGCGCGATCGCTCTCGCCCTTGCGGGGGCTCACGTGGTCGCCACAGGCCGGACGCAGGGTGCGCTCGAGGAACTGGACGACGCCATCTATTCGGCCACTGGCCGGCACGCCACGCTGGTGCCCTTCGACCTCGTGGACGGTGGGGGCATAGACCGGCTGGGCGGGGCGATCTTCGGCCGGTTCGGAAAGCTCGACATCTGGGTCCACGCCGCAGCGACGCTAGGAGCCCAGGGCCTGACGCCCGTCAGCCACATCGATCCGCGGGGGTTCGGCAAGATCGAGAAGACCAACTTCACCGCCACCTATCGGCTGATCCGGTCGCTAGAGCCCCTATTGCGCCAGTCCGAAGCGGCACGCGTCATTCACATGACGACGAGCCTCGCGCGCGAGCCCAAGGCCTTCTGGGGCCTCTACGCCGCCACCAAGGCCGGTGCCGAGGCCATGATGCTGTCCTGGGCCGATGAGATTGAGAACACGCGGATCCGCGTCTGCGTGCTGGATCCGGGCCGCATGCGCACGCAGATGCGCGCCCAGGCCTTCCCGGGCGAAGACCCGGAGACCCTGACCCATCCGTCAGAAATCGCCCCGCTCATCGTCGAACTGGCTCGCGGAGACGTCACACCACCCGGGCGGGTCTCGTTCAAGGATTGGAAGGCGGCACTACCGCCCGAAGCGTTGATCTGACGATCAATCGTCGCGGTGAACGCGCTCGCGACGTTCATGCCGCTCCTGGGCCTCGACCGACAGGGTCGCGGTCGGGCGGGCTTCCAGACGGCCCAGGCCGATCGGCTCGCCCGTGTCTTCGCAATAGCCGTAGGAGCCGTCCTCGATGCGGCGCAAAGCGTCGTCGATCTTGGAGATCAGCTTGCGCTGACGGTCACGGGTGCGAAGCTCCAGTGCGCGATCCGATTCCGACGAGGCGCGGTCGACCAGGTCCGGATGGTTCTCGGTCTCGGCCTTCAGATTGACCACCGTGCCCTTGGACTCCCGAAGGATCTCGTCCTTCCAGGCCAGAAGCTTGGATTTGAAGTAGGCCAACTGCCGTTCATTCATGAACGGCTCGTCCTCGGCGGGCCGATACGCGGCCGGTTCGTCCGATGGGACCGACGTCAAAACGGTCATCGCACTCACATTTTAGAACAACGCCCCCCGTGGCGTTGATCGGCGTATAGGCAGGTCGGAGATTCCCGGCAACACGGTTCTCGTTTCCGTGATCGCGGTGACGCTTGGGTTGAGCTGTCAGCGTGACATTTCTTCATCACCCGAGCCGTCGATCCGGGGATAGCTCCGGGAAAACCGGGCCTTATGCTGCACTGCGGCGAACCTCGGCCTTGGCCAGCTCGACGGCGGCCCTGAGATCGATCTGGTCCAGCAGGCCGCTCAGCGCCGGATCGGGATCCTCGGGCCGTTCCTCTCGCAAGGACCGCGAAAGCCGCTCCAGCGAGGCCTCGCCGCTCTCCCCCGACAGCAGGGCCATCTTCAACTCATCCAGCCGGTCCAGAAGACCGCCGCCGCGACGCACCGCACGGCGACGCCGCTCGGTCGCGCTCTCGACGCCCTGCAACGCCATGAGGGCCGAGACGTCCGAGACGCCGGAGGTGGAAGCTGCGGCCTGGACAGGGGCCGCAGCCCCGGCGCTGGTGCCCTGCGCCACACTAAAGCCGCCGGTCGCACGCGCCGGACGGCCCGGCACGGTGGGTCCGGGACCATAAGGGCCGGTGATCTTCATCGCGGGGCGCTCCGAGGCATGATCCTACCTTCGGCGAGCGACCGTCACCGTTTGGTTAATGCCCCGGCAGGATTTGCCGGGATCGTCACGAGCGAACATCATAGCCTTCTGAAAAACAGCCACTTTCTGTTCGGCACGCCTCCTGCATCCAATCTCCCGCCCGCGTTGTCGAAAGACCGTCCATGCAGAAGTTGCTCACCGCCCTCCTCGCCCCGCTCGCCGCGTCACTGGCCCTTGTCGGCCCGGCTGAGGCCCAGTCGCGCATCAAGGACATCGCCTCCATCGAGGGGGTGCGCACCAACCAGCTGGTCGGCTACGGGCTGGTCGTCGGGCTGAACGGGACGGGCGACAGCCTGCGCAACTGCCCCTTCACCCGCCAGTCGCTGGAAGGCATGACCGAGCGGCTGGGCATCAACATCCGCGGGACCAACGCCAACTCCAAGAACCTGGCGGCCATCATGGTGACGGCCGAACTGCCGCCCTTCGCCACGCCGGGCGCCCGTATCGACGTCTCGGTCTCCAGCCTTTGCGACGCCAAGAGCCTGCTGGGCGGGACCTTGCTGGTCACCAGCCTTCAGGGCGCGGACGGCGAAGTCTATGCGGTGGCCCAGGGATCGATCCAGACCGGCTCGGTCTCCGGTTCGGGCGGCTCGGGCTCCTCGGTGACCCGGGGCGTGCCGACGGCGGGCCGTATTGCCTCCGGCGCGACGGTCGAGCGCGAGACCGGCTTCAATCTCGACAGCATGCCGGAAGTTCGCCTGACGCTGCGCAATCCGGACTTCACGACGGCCCAGCGCATCGCGGCCGCGATCAACGCTACCTATCCCGCTACCGCCTTGGCCGAAAACGGCTCGGTGGTGACGCTGCGTCCCCCGCCGTCGCTCGGAATGGCGGCCTTCATCAGCCGGGTCGAGAACATGCCGGTCGCTGTCGATACGCCCGCCCGCGTTATCATAGACGAGGTCAACGGCGTCATCGTCATGGGCGAGAACGTCCGCATTTCCACAGTCGCCATCGCCCAGGGCAACCTGACCATCTCGGTCCAGGAAAGCCCCCAGGTCAGCCAGCCCGCGCCCTTCAGCCAGGGCGAGACCGTCGTCGTCCCGCAGTCCGATGTCACCGTGGAAGAAGAACTGGGTCGCGAGATTCGGCTGGTGAACGGCTCGACCTCGCTTTCGACCTTGGTGGAGGGGCTGAACGCGCTCGGTGTGTCGCCCCGCGACATGATCTCCATCCTGCAGGCCATCAAGGCGGCCGGCGCGCTCCAGGCCGACATCGAGGTGATCTGATGAGCAACCTCGCCGTATCCCCCGCCCTGCTCCAGTCGACGCCCGCGGCCCCCTCAGGCACTGACGCCCGCCGCATGCGCGAGACCGCCGAGCAGTTCGAGGCCTCGTTCCTGTCGCAGATGCTCAAGCCGATGTTCGAAGGCCTGGATACCAACGGCCTGTTCGGCGGCGGTGAGGCCGAGGCGACCTGGCGCACCTTCCTGATCGACGCCATGGCCCAGCAGACTGTCCGCGCGGGCGGCATCGGCCTCGCCGACACCGTCATGGCCGAAATGATCCGCATGCAGTCCGAACAGACCGCCGGAACCACCGCATGACCCCTGATCCCGTTACTGCCACAGCCTATTTGCGCCGCCTGACCGAGCTGACCGACCGGCTGACCGCGCGGCTCGAAAAGGAAACCGACGCCTTTGCATCGCGCCGCCCCCAGGACGTCGCATCCGGTCTGGCCGAGACCCAGGAACTGGCCAACGCCTATCGCCGGGAGACCGCCCAGGTGAAGGCCAACCCGGCCCTGATCGCAGCGGCTCCGTCCAATGAACGGACCGCCCTGATTCGCGCCACCGAGGCCTTCGAGGCCGCGCTCGCGATCCATGCGCGCACCGTCGAGGCCGCTCGAAGCATCTCTGAAGGCCTCGTCCGCGCCATCGCCCAGGAGGTCGCCGGGGCCCGTGCGCTTGGAACCGGCTATGGCGCTTCAGGTCAGGCCTATGCGGGTGACAGTCGGGCGGTCACTCTGAACCGCACGGCCTGAGCGGCCCGACCGCAGAATTGTCCTAGCGAAGGACGCCGGTCAGCCTTCGTCCCTGCCGCTCGATCGTCACCTCGGACGCCCCAAGTCGTACCAGTGCTTGGGGCGCGGTCACCGTACGGCCGTTCACCTCCCGCACGAGATCACCGGGACGCAGACCGGCCCTCGCCGCATAGCTTCCGCGCTGAACCCTTGTGATCAGCAGCCCAATAGCGAAGGGATCTCCGCCCAGCCGGTCGGCCAGAGCGGGATTTAGAGCGGCAATCTCCGCACCCGCGAAGGGACCGTCCTGAATCAGCAAACCATCGCCCTTCGCGTCACCGGGCAAGGTCTGAACGCGGGCGTTGATGGTCTGGGTGCGGCCATCGCGTATGATGGTGACAACTGCTGTGTCGTTGGGGCTCTTGGTGCCAACGCGGAAGTTCAGGCCGTTCTGGTCATTGACCTCCGCTCCGTCGATGGCCGTGATCACATCGCCTTCGCGCAAGCCGGCCCTTTCGCCAGGTCCGCCTTCATACAGCTCCGTTACGATCAGCCCCTGCGGCCGGGCGAGCCCCAGCGACCGGGCGATGTCCGCAGAGACAGTCTCGCCTCGCACGCCCAACCACGGCCGCACGACCACACTCTCGCCGCCAAGAGCGGAATCGACCACGCGCCGCACCATCGAGGCCGGCACGGCAAAGCCGACACCCGCCGACGACCCCGACCGCGAGAAGATGGCCGTATTGATGCCGATCAGGTCGCCGTCCATGTCGACCAGGGCCCCGCCGGAGTTGCCCGGATTGATCGCCGCGTCGGTCTGGATGAAGGAGCCCGAGTCCGAAATGCCTGTCTCGGTCCGGTTCAGCGCCGAGATAATGCCGTTGGTCACCGTCTGGCCCACGCCGAACGGGTTGCCGATGGCCAGCACCAGATCGCCGACCTCCTGCTCTTCGCGGTCGTCGATGGCCAGCACTGGCAGCTGTTCTGTCACGCCCTGAAGCTGGAGCACGGCGATGTCGCTGCGTTCGTCGGCCAGGATGATCTCGGCCGGGAACTCGCGCCGGTCATTCAGGACCACCCGGATCTGCTGGGCCCCGGCGATGACGTGGTTGTTGGTCACAACGATCCCGTCCGAGCGGACGATCACGCCCGACCCGGCGGACTCCGCCACACGCTCGCGCGGAATGCCGCCGCCGAAGAACTGGAAGAAGGGGTCGGCCTGGACCCGCTGGATCGCCCGGGCCGAGATGTTGACCACGGCCGGCGCTGCCTCGCGCACCACCGGCGCGAAGCTCTGCTTCATCGACGTGGCGTCTGTCGGGGCCTGGCGCTCGGTGGGCTCGGCGAAGACCCCGTCCTGCGCCCTTGAGCTGTTGGCGTTGCCGCAGGCGGCCAGCGTCAGGGCCACGGCGATGGCGAGAGTCGAAGTCTTCATGGCGTTCCAGCTTGGCATCATGGACAGGTCTATATCTGTCGCGCTTTCGGGCCGCTTCAAGGCGTCTGGATTTCAACGCGGTCAGACGTTGCGAAAGCTTAATGCCAGGGCGGCTTGTCCTGGGTCCCCCGGACAGGAGACACTCCGGGCCGAACCCAGGAGATGCTCATGTCCCGCAAGTCCGTTGCCGCCGCCGCCTTTGCAGGTCTGCTGATCGCCTTTCCTGCCCTGTCGCAGGACGCCCCAGGCGGCGAATATGCCGACGCTCTCCAGCGGATGATCACGGAAACAGCCGCCGGGACCTGTCCCGAAGACGTCATGGGGGCCGAGCTTCTGGCCGCCTGCCAGCAACAGCTGGCCCAGATGTCGGCGGGCCTCGCCAGCCTCGGTGCCATCGAGAGCGTGACCTTTGTCCGCGCGGAGGAAACGCCAAACGGCCGGGTGGAAGTTTACACGGTGCGCTTCGCCTCGGGCCAGGCCCTTAACTGGGGCATCGGCGGCCTTCAGGATGGCAAGTACACGGTCGCCTACGCTGGCGGGGCCTAAGCCTCCCGGGTGAGGCGAGACCGTCTGCGTCTGGCGCGCAAGACCGCATCCGACCTGTCGAAAGCTTAATCCGCCGCTGCTTGCCCCTGCCCCAAGGCCTTGCAAAGGTTCGACCATGACCTCGGTGATTGAAACACGCGGCCTGACCAAGACCTACGGGTCGGTGCGGGCCCTGGACGGGCTCAGCCTCAGCATCCCTCGCGGCGGGGTTTATGGCGTGCTCGGGCCTAACGGAGCGGGCAAGTCGACCCTGTTCCGGATCCTGCTTGGCCTGATCCGGCCGACCGCGGGCGACGCCTCGGTCATGGGCGGCGTGGTCGGTGACGTGGCGTCCTCGCGTCGCATGGGCTCCATGATCGAGACCCCGCGCTTTCCGCCCTTCATGACGGCCCGCCAGGTGCTGGAGTGGTTGTCGGCCGCCCACGGACTGACCGCTGACGCCGCCCGCGTCTCCGGCTGGCTGGAGCGGGTGGGTCTGGCCGAGGCCGCCGACCGCAAGGTGCGCGGGTTTTCGGTCGGCATGCTTCAGCGGCTCGGCGTCGCCGCTGCCCTGATCACCGAGCCTGAGCTGGTCATCCTCGACGAACCCACCAGCGGCATGGACCCGCCCGGCATCCAGGAGATGCGGGCCCTGATCCGGTCCCTGTCCGAACGCGACGGCATCACCGTGATCCTGGCCAGTCACCAATTGCTTGAGGTCCAGCGTGTCTGCGACCGCGTGGCTATCCTGAACAAGGGCCGACTGGTCCGCGAAGGCGCAGTCAGCGAGCTGACCTCGGCGGGCGAGCGGCTGCGCCTGTCGGTGACCCCGATCTCGAAGACTCTCGAAGTGCTGGCCGCCCTGCCCAACGCCCATGGCTCGCTGGAAGGCGATGCCGTCATGGCCGCCCTGCCCCGCCCCGAAGCGCCCGCCCTGCTGCGCGCCCTGGTCGAGGCCGGGGTCGACATCGACGAAGCCCGCTGGGTCGGCGCAGACCTGGAGGCCGTGTTCATGACCGAGACCGGATCGGTCCAGATGCCGGAGACCATCCATGCTGGCTGACGCGATCCGCTCGGAGACCTACCGCTTTACCCGCAACCGCATGGCGGTGTTCTGGTCGATCCTGTTCGTGCCTGTCCTGTTCCTCGCCATCGGCACGGCGGTTCAGTTCTTCACCAAGGCCCGCATGGCCGAGATGGCCGACGCCCTGCCGCCAGAGATGACCGCCGAGGGCGGGCCGCTGGCGGCGTCGGGCCCACTGGATCTGGGTCAGGGCCTGCTGTCCCAGGCCGGTGACTTCGCCAACCCCATCGTCATGCTGTTCGTCCTGATCGGCGCGGCCATCATCTACGCCGGCGACTACCGCTGGGAGACCTGGCGTCTGACCAGCGCGCGGAACACCCGCATCAATCTGGTAATGGGCAAGGTCGCTCTGGTGTTCGGCGTCGTTCTCGCCGCGCTCTTGACCTGGCTCGCCTTCGGGATGGTCGGAGAGCTCATAAAGGCAGGGATTTTCGAGCGGCCCCTGACGTTCGAGTTCGGCGGCGAGCGTGCTGGCCAGCTTGCAGGCCTGATCGCCGTCACCGTCGCGCGGGTCATGCAGTTCACCATGATCGGTTTGCTGGCCGCGGTGATGACCCGGTCGCTGCTCGCGGCCCTGTTCGTGCCGATGGTGGTCGCCATCGGCCAGTTCTTCCTGATGCAGTCCCTGCCGCTTCTGGCCTGGGATGCGGGCGATCTGCATGCCCAGTTGCTGATCCCCGGCCTGTCGCACGACAGCCTCAAGACCCTGATCCAGGGTGGACCGGACGCAGCGGCGGCACCGGAGGGTCTGGCCGGGAAGGCGATTGCCGGGCTGACGCTGTGGACGATTGCCCCGCTAGTCGCGGCTCTGACCTGGTTCAGCCGACAGGACCTGTCGAAGGAATAGACCTCAGTCCTCGTCCGGCGCACCGAGCGGGAAGTAGCCGCGATAGGGACGCGCCTCGTCCAGCGCGCGGGCGTAGCTCGGTCGCGCGAGCAGCCGTCGGCGATAGGCCCACAGGTGCTCGAACCTCTCGGGGATCGCATGGGTCCAGTGGGCGTAAAGCAGGCCCGGAGCCGCGCCACAGTCGGCCAGGCTGAACGCTTCACCCGCTGCCCAGGTTCGCGTGGCCATCACGCCATCCAGCCAGGCGTAGGCGGTGTCGAGCCTCGCACGCGCCTCTGCGTCGGCGATCGGATCGCGGTCGGCTTCAGGTCGCAGGGCGTTGTAGATGATACGTTGCTGGTTGGACTGCACGTGATTGTCGAACACCCGGTCCATGAAGCGGACTTCCAGCGCAACGTCCGGATCCGCCGGGATCATGGGCGTTTCAGGCGCAATCTGGTCCAGCCGCTCGATGATGATCGAGGTCTCGGCGAACATGCGACCGCCCTCCTTCAGGATCGGGAACTGACCGAACGGCCAGACGGCCTTCAGTTCGTCCATCGCCCCGGGCTCTTCCAACATCCGCAGATGAAACGGCAGCCCTTTTTCATAGAAGGCCACGGTTGCCTTCTGGCAGTAGGACGAGAAGGGGTGACTGTAGAGGGTTAAGGAGGTCATCCGCAGACCCTGCCGTCGTCGGCTGCGGTCGCCAAACGAAAAGGGCGACCCGGTCGCCCGGATCGCCCTCAAATCATCGTCGGTGTGGCGAGGCTCAGGCCTCGTCGTCACCCTCGGCGGCATAGACCGGACCAGAGTCCAAGCCCTTGGCGTCGACATCGCGATCGACGAACTCGATCACGGCCATCGGGGCGTTGTCGCCATGGCGATAGCCAGCCTTCATGATGCGGATATAGCCGCCGTTGCGGTCGGCGTAGCGCGGGCCGATCGTCTCGAACAGCTTGCCGACCTGGGTCACGTCGCGGACCTGGCTGATGGCCTGACGGCGAGCGTGCAGGTCGCCCTTCTTGCCCAGCGTGACCAGCTTCTCGACGAAGGGCCGCAGCTCCTTGGCCTTGGGCAGGGTCGTCGTGATCTGCTCATGCTTGATCAGCGAGGCGGCCATGTTGGCGAACATGGCCTGGCGATGGCTGACCGTGCGGCCGAGCTTGCGATAGGCGGCGCCGTGGCGCATCGGGGTCTCTCCTACTCCAGCCCTGGTTTCCGGTGACCGGACCTTGGACTGTTCTCATTCTAACCGCCCCGACATTCTCCTCATCGGAGACGGGCGGAGGGTTGAAACTAGATCTGGTCGTCGAACTTCTTGGCCAGATCTTCGATGTTTTCGGGCGGCCAGTTCGGCACGTCCATGCCGAGCGACAGACCCATGGAGGTCAGGACCTCCTTGATCTCGTTCAGCGACTTGCGGCCGAAGTTCGGGGTGCGAAGCATCTCGCCCTCGGTCTTCTGGATCAGGTCGCCGATGTAGACGATGTTGTCGTTCTTCAGGCAGTTGGCCGAGCGGACCGACAGCTCCAGTTCGTCGACCTTCTTCAGAAGGGCCGGGTTGAACGGCAGGTCCGGCTTGCCTTCGGTGGCCTCGACGGCCTTCTTGGGCTCTTCGAAGGTGATGAAGATCTGCAGTTGGTCTTGCAGGATGCGCGAGGCATAGGCCACGGCGTCCACAGGGCTCACGGCACCGTTGGTTTCGACTTCCATCACCAGCTTGTCGTAGTCGAGCGACTGGCCCTGACGGGTCGGCTCGACGCGATAGGCGACGCGCTTGACCGGTGAATACAGGGCGTCGACCGCGATCAGGCCGATCGGGGCGTCTTCCGGACGGTTGAATTCCGAAGCGACATAGCCCTTGCCGTTCTGAACGGTCAGTTCCATGCGGATCGAGGCACCGTCGTCCAGGGTGCAGAGGACGTGGTCGGGGTTCAGAACCTCGATGTCGGCCGGCGCGTCGATCTGGCCCGCGGTCACCGGGCCGGGGCCCGTTGCGCGCAGCGTCATGCGCTTGGGGCCTTCGGCGTGCATGCGCAGCGCCAGCTGCTTGATGTTCAGCACGATGTCGACGACGTCCTCGCGCACGCCTTCCAGCGACGAGAACTCGTGCACCACGCCGTCGATCTGAATGGCGGTCACGGCCGCGCCTTGCAGCGATGACAGAAGCACGCGACGCAGGGCGTTGCCGAGCGTCACCCCAAAGCCGCGCTCCAGAGGCTCGGCCACCAGACGCGCCTTGCGTTGCGCGTCGGAACCCAGCTCGATCTGCGGCTTCTCGGGACGGATCAGCTCTTGCCAGTTACGTTCGATCATAGGTGTCCCTAACGAGTGTCGCCGGTCCCCCTCACCTCGTCAGGAAGAGGCGGGACCCGCGGAGAATAAGGTCGGCGGCGGTCTTGAAAGCGGCGCTTAGACGCGGCGACGCTTGGGCGGACGGCAACCGTTGTGCGGCATCGGCGTGACGTCGCGGATGGTCGTGATGGTCATGCCCACGGCCTGAAGCGCGCGCAGCGCCGACTCGCGGCCGGAACCCGGACCCGAGACGTTGACTTCCAGGGTGCGGACGCCGTGTTCGGCGGCCTTCTTGCCAGCGTCTTCGGCAGCCATCTGGGCGGCGTACGGGGTCGACTTGCGCGACCCCTTGAAGCCCATGTGCCCGGCCGACGACCAGGAGATAGCGTTCCCCTGCGCGTCGGTGATGGTCACCATCGTGTTGTTGAACGAGGCGTTCACGTGGGCGACGCCCGAGGTGATGTTCTTGCGCTCGCGCTTCTTTACGCGACCCGGTTCCTTGGCCATCAGCTAGCTCTCTTACTTCTTCTTGCCGGCGATCGGCTTGGCGGGACCCTTGCGGGTGCGGGCGTTGGTGTGGGTGCGCTGGCCGCGGACCGGCAGGCCCTTGCGGTGACGCAGGCCACGGTAGCAGGCCAGGTCCATCAGACGCTTGATGTTCATCGACGTCTCGCGACGCAGGTCGCCCTCGACGGTGTGGTCCTTGTCGATGGTCTCGCGGATCTGCAGGACCTCGGCGTCGGTCAGCTGGTTGACCCGGCGCGAGGCCTCGATGCCGACCTTCTCGGTGATCTCCTGGGCGGACTTGGGTCCGATGCCATGGATGTACTGCAGCGCGATGACGACGCGCTTGTTGGTCGGGATGTTGACGCCAGCGATACGGGCCACGAAGCTCTCCAGATACGCGTTTCCGGACGCAATAAACGCTCCGGTCAACAGACCAGGAGCGTGGCGCCCTTCGCGGGAAGCGCGCCTTATACAGGTGATTCAGGTTCCGTCAACGCCCGTTGACGGCTCGCAGTGCCAGCAGGCCTCTGCGCCGATGGGGCTGCCGGGCGGCGTGGGCGTTTCGATGCGGTTGTCATCCAGAAGCTGATCCATACGTTCGGGCTCGGCGATCAGTTCCGCCAGGAAGCGATCGTGGGCACGCTGGGTCTCGTTGGAAGCGCGCGAGCCCTCAAGGGTCTCGGCGAGTGCGCTCAGCCGATCCTCGACCAGCGCCGCTGTGGTGGCCGAGACCGCGTCGGAGCGCACAAGGCCCGCCAGCATCAGGACCGTGCGGGCCTGCACCCGCCGCGCTGGCTCGGCCAGACGACCAGTTGCGGGACGGAAGGCCGTGTCGATCAGTGTGTCGAGCGTCTCGGTGAGACCCAGCGCGGACGGATCGCGGCGCTCGACATCGGCAAGGCGCTCGACCCGGCGCGGGGCCAGCAGGGCGTTCAGCGTGGTGTCGGCAGCCGCCTCGGCGGCGCTGCCGGGGTCGAAGAGCTGGCCCTGGCGGGTGGCGAAGAGCTCGACGTCGTGCTGGGGGTCGCTGTCGCCGGATTGCTGGGCGGCCAGCAGGGCC
>VYLP01000198.1_pt1 | contig 44495 bp, 20 predicted proteins | sample 5114311 | NCBI WGS metagenome assembly VYLP01 (sample SAMN12291775, study PRJNA351875) | freshwater metagenome | isolation source: freshwater lake | place: USA: Michigan, Lansing Lake | collected 2013-08-14 | reverse complement strand
TCCATCCCCACTTACGATTAAGTCAATCATAAATTGTTTTAAGTCAGGTCTTCGGTCGCGGGAGTATCCGTAGGTAATTTTTATTGGCTGTTGTCTGGTTTCAATTTCTTCTCCAACTGCTCCTGATTTCAGGATTTCTACTGTTGGGTATTCCTTGTTATATTCTCCTTCCACTGATAGAGAAGTCGAATCTAAATGGGAATTCTCGGTCGCTACACCAAATTTTTTCACGGCGGCTAAACTGATGAGTAGGAAAATGACCGAAACATTAAGTTGATAAAGTTTGTCCATTACTCGACCAATTTTATCATCATTTAATTGTTTGGGAAGGTTTTTAGATTTATTCAGCAAACCCTATCTAGACATCATCTATATCTAGTTTAAAATGGGAAAGTCCTCAGCAAGATGGAGAATCTTTGGCACAATTTGTAGATTCTTTGTTTCTTACTGAGGATTAGATTAAGCAAAAATTCCCTCAACTGATTTTCAGTCAATAAAATTAACTACTTATTTTTTTTTATTTTGTCTAATTCCGCCAATAATACCGCTGCTTCCTATAAGAATAAGGGCAACGGTTAATGAAGGTTCAGGGGTACTGACAATGCGGATTTCTATCGGAAAAGAAAAATTAAAGATTTCAAATCCTTGATTTATGGATACACTAAAATCCTCCGGATCAAGAATATCTTCAGAAACTTGTTGAATCTTGCCTCCACCGGCCGCTACATCTTGTAAAAAAGCATCAGCTATTCCAGAAGTTATTTCATCTAAACCAGCGAATTTAGAAGGGACAGTAGGATTAGTAAAAAAGACATTAGGATTTCCAAAAATACTACCAGGATTATCATCAGCAGCAGCAACAAAAATATCGGAATATCCTAAATTAATGATTTTTGTGTTTTGATAGAGCAAATAATACTCCACTGCCTCTGGATTAGCACCATAAATAAATTCTTCAACGCGAGAACCCTGACGACCAAACCAATCTTGTCCTAAAATATCTCCCCCTAAATTAAGAGCTTGAGTTACTGAAAAACCTTCTTTCTGCCCAAAACCATAACCAATATTACCTAAAGGGATATTATTGTTATTTAAGTAATTCATTAAGTTGGGAAAACTGGTTAGACTTTTAAGGGTTGCTGAACGGGTTGCACCTGTGGGATCTGGACTATGTTCTCGGCCTGTTGCATAATAGCGACTATTCAGGTCACCACGAAAACCAATATGTCCAGCATCTGGGGCATTTCGATCTAAATTAGAGTAACCGACATATCCTTCATTTTGATTTTGATCTCCGAAAAATAACAGTGTTCCATTGACGGAAAGAGGACGAGTTTCCAAAAATTCTAATCGATCATAATCAAATATTTGAGCTTGTACAGTTGTGGGTATCATCAAAACTGTTGTAGTTGCAGTAGCCAAACTTAACCATTTCATTAGAGAATTACTCATGAGCTTTAAACAATCCTATCTATAACTTGAGTAGAGGTTAGGGAACAAAAAAGGGGATTAGTGAATAGACATCTCCAATAATTCTTAGAACAGAGGCTCAAACCCTCACAGCGAGCATATATGAATATTTTCTGGAGATGTCTAATGTTTCTTTCTAAGAATACAAGCCGTTCCAACAGCCATTAAAAGTCCAAGTAAACTACTAGGTTCAGGTACAGAAGTAGTTTTTAAGGGAACAAAACCTCGATCTCCTCTGGCTTCTCCGAATTTTAAACCGGGGATTACACTGGCCACTTGATCAGCCGTTTCTTGAGTCAAAGCTGCCTGAACAAGGAAATCACTAAATTCTTGGGTGAAAATTAATTCAATGGGTTCAAGAAACCAAGTTCCCGCTTCAACATCAACCGTTGGTGCACTAAACGTATTAACACTCAAGATTGGCACATTGGTTGTCACAGTATCGATGGCAAAAAATGAGAAATCATCCGTAAAAAATACCGATAATTCCCCTAATTCTAAGGGTGAGATCAAACTATATCTCGTGGGATCAACTGCAAAGGAAAAAACCCCACTAAATTCAATTGTTCCTGATGTTGGCAAAAAGGTATCGGTTTCTTGATCAAAAAGAAACTCAAAGGTAGTTCCGCGATTACCTAAAATAGTAGAGGGTGGAACAACTGGCCAAGCAAAATCATAGCCAGTAGCAGGGGGTACTAATTCGTCTATGTTTGATAAGGTTAAACCAATTGCTTCTAAAGATATCAAAGTAGTAGCATCAAGTCGAATACTTTCTTTCCCAGAGACAAAGCGATAGGGCAGAAATTCGGCTTTTGCAGGAGATGAAGATACAGTAAGGGTTGTTATCCCAGCTATTAATGAACTCAGTAGGGAGAAAACACTAACTTTGAGTTTTTGATGCTTTAATAACCTTTGTTATTGGTTAACGCTAAAAAGTACACTTGTTGTTACTTGATTCATGTTTTAACTCCAAGATAATTCCTGCGGATTTTTGTAACTTAATTGACTCAATCAGGGTGAGAGCATCTCAAACGCTATTGACAATTAGCCAATTTTGTGATCCGCTTGCTGTGTGGGCATTTCAAGTGATACCAGTCAATCAGAATAGTGACGAAATCGACCCATTTGGTCGATTTTTGCTTAACAATTGAGATGGCCAATTCTCCTCAAATATACCTGAATCGTCTTCTGGGTAAGCAACTTACATAAAGTTCATTTTGTCAAGGATTGTTAAGATGCGCTTACCCTGATTGATTCAATTACCTAAGAGAAGACTACAAGGGAGAACCATAAAGTTCCAGATTTTTTCCGAAAAATTTTGGTTTTATAGCCTTAGGTATTAAGCTTAGAACATTTCACCCTTCTCCAGTAAAAGAGGGGAAGAGGTGAGGGGACTTTCTTAATGGGACTTTGACATTTTTACAGGCTAAAAAAGGAAAACTATTGATAAATAAGGCTTTCACCCCTTTTTGCCATTATTTTTTTGTCAAAGTCCCATTTAGTAGCACAGAGGATAAAGTGCAGGCAAAATCGCTGAAACCCAGATATATCAAGGAAAATCATAAATTGAGGTTAACCCTTTGTCCCGTAATGGTTTGAGCCTTTTTTGCTGCCCGAAAATGCCTAAGTCCCAATATGTTACATTATCTGAAGTTTGCACTTTTTCCCTTTTGCAAAATACTACCCTTTTCTCAAACGTTCCACTAATTCAACCGCACAACCGATGCCACTTTCATGAAATCCGTAGGAATCAATGCCTCGTTTTTTGATGTGGAAATATGTCCCTGAGAAGTAAATAGGGCCAGTTTCATTGAGTTGATAAATTTGTTTTTGGGCTTCTAGAGTATTCATGTCATAAGCTGGATGTCGATACTTAAGAATGCGGATAATTTTGTCTTCATCAATGGCGATAGGTGGGGTATCTAAGGAAACAAAATAATCTTTCTTGGCGGTAAAATTATGGACTTTGTTAGCATAATAAGTCACATAAGTATAAAGCTTTCCTTCTTTAGTTACTTGCCCATAATTCCAGGATTGCCATTTACTGCGATCGGGGTTCATAATAACTGGATCAGTGTGAACAGTTACGGCGGTTTCATTGTATTTAAAACAGCCTAATATTTGTTTTTCTAACGGGGTTGGTTCAGCCAGTATTTCTAAGGCTTGATCGGCATGAGTAGCGATGACAACTTTATCATAAACCTCTTCATCAGTGGTGGTTTTAACGGTTACTTTTCCGTCTTCCCTTTTTTGAATAAAAACCACTTCTTGTTCAGTGCGAATGGGTTTCTTTAAAGCATCTTTGACCATTTCAACATAACGACTGCTTCCCCCTTTAACGGTTTGCCATTCGACCGTTTTTCCCCCCAACCCTCCTTGGTCATGAGTCATAAAAAAGCTGATAAAAGTTGAAGCGGGAAACTCCATTAATAAATCAGTAGGAATTGACCAAACGGCTGACCCCATTAGCATGACAAAGTTATCTCGAAAGGCTTGGCTATAGTTATTTTTATCTAGATATTCTTGCATAGAAATTCTCGTTTTTCCTTCCCAAAAATCAGCCCGTGCTTCTGAAAAAAAACGTTTAGCTTCTTGATAACAAGCGACTAATTCAGAGGATTGCTGACGAGCAAATTCTTCCATCGGCAGTTCTAAATCTAGGGAATTAAACTGCATTCCAGTATCCAAATTATAAAAATTAAATCCGCCTAAATGATCTTGAGTCTCTGCTCCTAAATCAGCAAAAAATTTCATCAAGTTGGGATAATTAGGTTTATTACAAACCACAAAAGCCGTATCAAAAGAAATGCGTTGACCATCTTCATCCAAATCTAAGGTGTGAGCATGACCGCCGACACGACTACTTTTTTCATAGACATCAACCTCATATTGATCTTGAAGATAATAGGCGATGGGAGAGCCAGAAATACCCGAACCAATGATTGCTAATTTTTCCATGATTTGGTCCTTGAATAAATTGTGAATGGGGTTAATTAGTGTGGTTAAAATTCAAGAAACTTTCCTAACTATTCTCCGAAGAATGTTGATAGTCAAGATGGGACTTTGGGGACTGACTTAAACTCAGCAAAAATAAGACAAAAATGACTAACATTAATGAGAAGATATACCGAGTTCCCATCATGGTCATGACAATAGCTGATAGAATGGGACCGGCGGTACAACCTGCACTATAAATTGAGGTAAAGACAGCACTCCCGGAGGATAATTCATTAAGGGTAACGGTAGAACCAATCAGGGCTAACGATAAGGGAAAAATGGGACTCATTCCTACCCCAGAGACAAAAGCTAAAAAGGGGGTAATCATGGGATTTTCGATTAAAGATAAGCCAAAAACTGAAACAATTACAATAATTACACTACCGACTAAAACCTTAACTTTACCCATCTTATCGGCTAAATGAGTAATAGGAACGGTTGAAATTAATCCGCCTAAAATAAACAAGCCAAAAATCAAACCAATGCGCTCAATGCCATAGTTTTGTTCGAGTAAACAAAGGGGATAAAGAGAAACTAAGGTGGCAACACTGAAGCCATAAGCAAAAGCTCCTTGTAGGGGAAGTTTGAGCTTTTGAATAATGCTAAAGTTGGGCTTTTGAAACTTAACCGTTTTCTCTGGTAATCCAAAAAAGACAACAACAATTCCACTTAAAATCAAGCCACTTCCTAATAAAAAAGTTATCTTAGGAGAAAGATTATAGGCGACTGCTCCCATAATCGGACCGATACCAAAACCTAAGCTAAAAGCTAAAGCATCTAAACCATTAACCATGGCTCGATTTTGATCATTACAAAAATAGTTAATAGCGGTTTGTCCAGAAATCAGATATAAACAACAGGCCAAACCCATAACGCCACGAATGATAAACCAAAGAGATAATTGAGTAGTAAAGGCAAATAGAGGTGCAGTTATTCCCATTAAAAGGAATCCTAACATCATGGTTTTTCTTAATCCAATTTGGCGAAGAATACTAGCCACAATCGGTGTTCCGGCGGCAATGACAAAAAAGTAAAGAGTAGAATTTGCCCCAATAACAATATTGTCGTAACCCTTTTCTTTCATCAGGGTAGAAACAAAGGGATTAAATAACCCTAGGGAAATTCCCGATAAAAAGGCCACTAAATAAAGGGCGGGAAGTCCAACAGAAAAGGGAGAATTGGCATTTTTAGTCATCATGGGAAAATTCCAGCACAAGGTTTATAAGCGGGTTTTTAAAGAGGTGTGGGACGATAAAAATGATAGGGAGACGGAAGATTAACCCCCTGTAACTTCAGACTTTGCAGACGATAGAGATAAGCTGCACCGCGCATGATGTGAGTTGCTACATCCACCACTTGACGATTTTCGGAAAATTCTAAATAAGTTCCTCGAACCCAATCGTTAAATGAACCCATCGCCGGACCACACCAAATTTGATAATCCATTGTTCGTTGTGGCTGTCCACTGGTTGCCCAACGAGAAGAAAGCCCTAAATACCAGCGAAAAATTAAAGCCATTTTCCGTTTAGGATTATTATTTGCTCGTTCAATTTGTTCGGGATCTCGCTCTTGAAAATAAGCAAGGGTTTCTTGCCAAACGGCCTCTAATGGTTTTTGGAAAATTTGCTTTTCTATGGTTTGACGAACCTCGGTCGGAATGGCATCAATTCCCTCATAAGTTTGATACAAATCATATAATTTTTGCGCGCGCATGGGGAATAAACTTCCCCGTTTTAAGAGTTGAACTTTCACCCCCATTTCAAACATATCAGCACAAGGGGCCATTACCACATCGGCCATTGCTGCTTGGGCTAATAATTGTTTGGTATGTTCAGATGTTCCCGCTTCAATACAAGCATGATTCACCGAACCTGTGATAATGTAACTCGCTCCCATCATAAAGGCCGCTAAGGCTGATTCTGGAGTACTAATCCCACCAGCAGCCCCCACTCTAATAGAACGCTCATACTGATATTGCTGTTGAATCTCATTGCGTAAGGCAATAATAGAAGGGAGAAGGCAAACCAAAGAACGATTATCTGTGTGACCACCAGAGTCAGCTTCAACGGTTATATCATCGGCTAAAGGAACTTTTTCAGCTAAAGTTGCTTGTAAGGTTGTAATTTGTCCCTGTTCAACTAAAGCTTTCAGCAGTTTAGGGGGAGCAGGTTTTAAGAATTTCTGAGCAACTTCGGTCCGAGAAATTTTGGCAATGATCTTATTTTGGGTTTCAATATCGCCTTGAGAATTTAGATGTAATCCTGATGCTCGGTAACGGACAATATGGGGGGTTAAATCCAGGTAAGCAGAGGCTTCAACAGTTCTTACCCCATATTTGAGGTAAAGTTCCACTGAACCCCGTTCTAGGGCTTCCTCTGAGGGGCTATGGATTAAATTGAAGGCATATCGTCCATTGGGTAAAGCTTCTTGAATGGTGTGAATGGCTTTTTCAACCCGTTGGGGAACTAACCCGGCTGCCCCAAAACTGGCTAAAAATCCAGCTTTTCCCAGAGAAATCACCAAATCTTCGGAAGCGATACCCCCGGCCATTGCACCCGCCCCATAAGCATAGTCTAAACCATGAAAGTCACAAAAAGCGCGATCGCCTAATTGTTGGGGTGATAGGGCATTAATCATGCTACGGGGCAGTATATCAGCATTAGGTTCGTGAGAAAGTCCTATCTGGTTATTTTTGACATATACATAACAAGGCTGCTCTAAATTGGCTAATTTTTCTCGAATTCCTTCACTCTCAAAGGAAATGGATGATTTAGGGGAGGTAGTAAGAGGGTTATGGTTAGTTAACATGGGGTTTATTTCTCCATTGTTGTTGACTTTAAACTGACGGAAAAGAAAGATGGGTGTTTACTATTCACTGGTAACTGGGGTTATCCCAATTCGATGGTTAATGCACTAACCGAGTAGTCGAGATACACTGGTCTCTGTTAACTGTTCACTCTTCACTGTCTAATAGACACAGGGCGATGTCTTTAATTTCGTAAATTCTTAAGTCTTCTTTCCAAAGACTGGCATCTCCGATAATTGTGATTACATCATCTTCGACTCGAATATCGGAAATATGCACTTCTAAAGACATTAAACGATTTTCGGGTGTAATTTGTCCTCGATATTTCCAGGTGATTTGATGATTAATGGCTTGACCAAAGCGAGGATTTTTGAAAGATTTGCCTAAGTCTAATTGCAGCGCATAAGTTTGCATAGCTTGAAGAATAGACTCAACGCCTAATGCACCAGGCATCACGGAATCTTGATAGAAATGGAAGGGAAAATACCAATCTTCGGGAGTAATTGATTGGCTGGCATAAATATATCCTTTTTGATACTTACCCCCATCTTGAATTAGGAAAACTTTTTCGATAAAATCAAGATAATTTTGAGAAAGACGATAATGGGGTTTTTCAGGATTTACTGAATAGAAGGTTTGGTGAGTTAAGGAATCTTGTAAATTAATTTCCTGTAGGGTTAAATCGGATAAATTATTCAGTTGATACCAAGGTTTAAGACGTTTTCCACCATCAAGTCCCACTTGATTCGCTAACACGGCTGTGCTAAAGTCTCCAAAGACCATATTTCCCCGATAAAAAGGCTCACCTTCACAAGATAACTCAAACTCAAACTTTTGAATAATTGCCCCTTGAATAGCGGTGGTAGAAAGGAGACGAACTTTATCCGTAATGGTTTTATTACGGAGGTCAATTTCTTTGAGAATTGTTCCCTGTCCATCCAAATTACGAAAATGAAGATCATCTTCTGGGAATAATAAAGTTGCTCCCATATAAACCCCTAAGAAAATACAAGGTTGACCGGCAATTTCAATATAAGTACAGTAGGGCAAAGTGGGATAGGCATTATGGTTATAAAACCAAGCATTTTCTTTGACATCAAATTCGGTAATAATTTCCGATGGTTTTTGCAATTCATGACGTTTACCTTCGATGTCTAATACCCGACTGACTAACTGAAACTCCCCGTTAGGTAAACGAACCGATTGACGATTTTCATAAATGTCAAATTCTGATCCCAAACAGGCAGCCACTGATCCTTTAGCAAAGGTTTTTAATTGGTTTTCATTAAATAAAACCGATGACTGTTTTGATAATTGGGAAATATGGGGTAATGTTACTGACTCAATGGGTGGGAAAATACTGGGAATGGTGTCTGTTTTTTCTACCAGTTGAACACCAATATTTTTAATAGTAGCAATGGTTTTTCCGCCAAAAATAACATCCACATTAGCCAGAAGATAAGGTTGAGGAGAAAGTCCAATTTCTAACACCTCCATTTGATACATTAAAGTTCCATGTTGGGGAGTCACTTGTCCCCGAAAACGGGCTGCTTGGGTTTGATTAGGAATCACCTGAAAACGAGCATCTTTCCTGTGAGTTTGTAACCCTAACCATAAACAATAAAATTGCACCAGTTGGATACTTCCTTCAATCATTAAATTCCCCGGTAAAGTGGGGTCATTTTTAAAATGACAAGAATAATACCAGTCCTCAGGAGTGATCTGTTTTGCTCCCACTGCTAACCCTAGTCCAGCTATTCCTCCTTGAGGATTTACCATCATCACTTTCTCTAACATTAAGAGTTTTTCTGTGGGTAATCTGAGGGAAGAATTTAAGCCATTTTGTTGATAGTTTTTCCCTAAACAAGCCTCAATATTGCCTTGACTTAGATTAAGAAGTTCTTCTTTTTTAAAGAATGACTTAGAACAAGTTAAAAGAGGAGTAAACTGTTGTCTTTTAATCAAGTTTCTTTCTTTTTCTTCAGCCTCTTTTAGCACAATTCCCTGTCCTTTTTCTAATTCTTCATCAGAAAAGAGTCCAGCACAACCGTCATGAAGTTTCATCCAAACTTGATCCCCAATTAACACCTCTCCTTGGAAGAAAATTAATAAGCTATCATCAGTTTTAACCGAAGAGGTGATCTTAACTCGACACCGTAACAACTTAACATTTTCAGGTTGTTCAAATAAGAAGGTTGCAGATAAATCTAATAAACGGAAAGAGCGTTTTCCTTGATTTTCAAAATCTGTCCCGATATAACTTAATAGCATCAGGAGTCCGTGGCCGGCTTCTTTACAAATTCCTACCGTTAATTGACCATCTACTGCATACCAAGCATCTTCTGGTACATCATATTCTGTTTCGATGAAACCTGATTTATAATCACCTAATTTTCCTTCTAATTGAGTCACCCGACTGACGAACAAAAAGGGAGGAGACGGCATTCTGACTCGTTGGGTATAATGATCAATGGGTTCATATTCTTGACCAAAAACCTTAGAGACTTTACCTTCAATAAATTCGAGGATCTCAGGTTGATCAAATAAACAAGGTTTAACGGTTTTAGGATGAGAATAAATAACGCTTGTTCTTGAATGATCAACCGTAGAAATGGTTGGAACTTGGGAAAGAAGTTGAGTAGAAGAAGCGACTAAAACAGCGACTTTTTGAGAAGCAGTATTTTCTCGAATAATTGAATTTTGTTGCTCAGTTTGGGGTTCAATATTAGCTTTGGGTGCTGTGGTTAACACTGTCTTAAAAATCGCCTCTAAGGTTTCTGCTTCATCTGTTAAATAAAGAGGGGATAAGTCTAGTTCTACCCCATGACTGACTAATTGTGCTAACATCTTAATAATGGTCGCTAAATCATCAGCACCTCGACGATTAATACACAATGCAAGATGCTCTTTTTGACCAAGAGTTTCCGATATCCAACGAGAACAACTTCCTCCTGATCCTAATTCTAGAAAAATTTTTACCCCGTCTTGATAAGTGCGTTCAATTAAGCGAGGAAAATCTAACATTTGACACATTCCTTGACTTAAATGCTCACCAATTTTCTCTTGTTCTAAGGCCAGAGAATCATAATGAGAAGAGGAATAAAAAATAGTATCAGGTGGTGTTCCTATTGTCACCGTATTTAGCTTAAGAAACTCATTGTATTCTGATTGCATAACTTCACAATGTAAAACCATATCAGAAGGCGAACGAAACCGATCACATTGTAATTTTTCAATCACCCGTAAACAACCTTGAGAATCTCCTGCGATCGCAACTTCTTGAGGGGTATTAATATGGGTTAAATAAACCTTACTTTCTGTTTTTAAACATTCCTGAACTGCTTCAGCTGTAGCCATTAAAACATAACTACTCCATGAATTTTCATCTATCGGTTGACCCCAAGATTCTGCAACGGCTTGTTTAGCTCCCATTAAACGGGTTTTAAATAGGGGAGAAGAATGAACAAATCGACTTCCTTGATCCGCATTTGGCCAGACTCCTAATGAATACATCATGGTACTTTCTCCCATGCTATAACCGAAGGCAGCATCAGGTTTAATTTTAAAATATTTCTGCATAATTTCGGTGAATAAAACCGCAAAACCCGTTCCCGTTTCTAAGAGAGATAAAGGGTTAGCAATGAATTGAGTTTCTAGGGTTTCTAAGTCTTGTTTAGAAAGGGGAGATTGACGGCGAGGATAAAGAGAGTTTGCTTGAAAAAAGGTAGCAGGATCACTAATTAAACTCTCTGCTCTCTCCCATAATTTAGGGAATAATTGAAAAAGATTTCTTCCCATTCCTAAATAGGAGTTAAAAGCACCGGGATAAACAAAAGCGACTTTACCCACTTTTCCTAACCGTTTAGGGGTGAAATAACTTCCTTGGGGACTTTTCCACGGCTTTCCTGTGTGAAAGGCTTTATCAATTCCTTTTTTAGCCTGTTTAATTTCCTTTTGCAAAGCTTCTTTGTTATTCCCAACAATTGCTACAACATAAGGAGATTGAGAATTCTGTTGAAACTGAATAAAATTCTCTTTGGCCAGATGGGGTAAGGAGAAACTGTTTTCAATACTATGGGTTAAGTTATCAAGCTGACTTTGTAAAGATGAACTATCATTTCCAGCGAGGGGAAATAGATAAAATGGTGCATAGGGTAAATAGCCATTATTGGGTGTACTTTGAGGAGTTGCTTCCGATAAAATTAAATGACTATAAGTATTATTTTGATTGACTAAATTAAGCGCAGCATAGCGTTTTTCTTGTCCTTTTTCAAGAAACCAAGGAAGTGATACATCAGGTAGATAAAAAGAACTATTTTGCCATTCTTGAGTAAGATTAGAAGTTAACAGTTGAGCGGAAGCAGGAAGATAACGATTTTTTAAGCAAAGTGCTGTTTTAATTAAGCTAATTAAATCTTCAGTTATCCCTAAGTTATTATTATTCTCTTGGACTGTTCCAACTGCACAAGTTAGGTTATTATGATTAGCATAATAAGCTTCTAATAACCCTTGATCTATCTCTCTTGAGGAAACAGCTAAATAACCAATATTTGAGGGGTGAATCTTAGCATTTTTAAATGCTTGCTGACAACTTTGTTTAATCGCAACTGATCGAGAAGATAAGGGGTTAACTATTTTACTAAAGCTATCAATAATCCCGTAAAAAAGCGTATTATTATTGTTGGGGATTGTTTCATAATCTTTGAGGATTAAAGCTCCGCCAATAATAGACTCACAATTCCTATTAAGCGCACTAATAATGACTGTATCAACTTCTTTGGCAGTTAAGAGAATTTGGGCTAATTCGAGAGACTTTAATAAAGAATCAGATCCTTGGGTTAATTGAAAGGGAACAATGGAACAATTCCATAATCTTTCCAATTGATAACTAATATTTTTAAGCTCAGTTTCTTGATTGTTGCTAATATTATTAGCAGTAATTAAAGCGACTTTTTTTCCTATCTTACAAGTACAATCTTTTAACCCTTGATCAGACATCTTTGATAGGATAGACCAAGAATGATCACTGATCGGTTTGTGAGAATAATCAAGGGAGTTTCCTTGATAAATTAAAGCTGATAGTTGTTGACTGGTTAACAGTTGATTAAAGAAGCCACTTATTCCAGCGATCGCTAATTTGGAAGGTTTCATAATATCTCCTGTGAAAATGTAAATAGGGTATCAATTGAGAAAAAATTACAAGCAAACAGTATTCGATGAATTCACCGTATTGTTAAGAAACAAAACATTAAGACAAGAACTCAAAGTAACCTCCATATTAGTTGCTTCTAAATAAATTTTCCCTTGAGAATGATAAGCAAGTGCATTAGCAATTACCTTAGTATCACTGTGTTCATTAATGGATAATTTTATCCAAAATTCTTGATTAAAAGGGAGGGAACTAAACTGCTCAAGCTCATTTAGTTTTAGGGGTAAACTACCCGAATTGTAGTGTTTTCTGACCCAAACTAAAAGACATTGAAACAAGAGATCAGCCGTATAAGAATTAAAGGATTGAACGCTAAACTGTCCTTGATCTTGTGTAGAAATTGGAGGTAAGTAACAGTTAAAAAGAAGTTCGTTGTTATTAATTTCTAAGATTTTCTTAATTCCTTGAAATCTGGGCTGATGAAACAGAACTCCTTCTTGATAGGGTTGGAAATTAAGGGAAGGTTCCTTAACAGGCTGAATACTTTCCTCAAGTTTTCTCTCAGCTATTACTTGTTTAGTAATATTAATAATCGCCCGATAATGATAAAGGGGAATTCCTTTAGCGGTTTCACTCCAAATTAAGGCTTCAAATTTAATTTCATCTTCTGTTTTCTCAACTTCAGTCAGATCCAAACAATACAAATTAGCTAAACTTTTATCAAAGACAACTCCTTTAAGCACTTGATAGTTATGACAACTTAAAAAATGATATCCTTTATAAAGTTGTTCGCAACTATTAGTGATCCATGCTAACGCACACATCGCGGGTAAAACTGCATTTCCCCCAATGACATGATCATAAACGAAAGGGTTTCCTCGTAACGTCAACCGACGATATAAACGGTAACTATGCTTTTGCGGTGTAACCAGTTTAGGAGAAGGAGAAATAGGGTTACTCATGACAATAATTTGAGGGGTTTTAGCTTGAGTTTGGGTTAATTCTTCTGCTAACATTTGCGCCCCTGTTTGTTGAGGAATGACCTTAATATTTTGCTGCTCAAATAACTGTTTAAGCTGTGGTGTCACCATTCCTCCATCCCAAGGACCCCACCCAATAGAAACAACATGACAGTTAGGATATTTTTGTTGAAGTAAATAAGCATATTTGTTCAAAATTTCGTTAGCTAAAGAATAGTCAGATTGACCGACATTGCCATAAAATGAAACAAAAGAAGAAAATAAAGCAATAAATTTTAATCGGTTAACTTCTACCGAACCTAATAAACTATTTAACCCATCAATTTTGACAGTATAAACCTTATCAAAATCCTGTTCAGTTTTGTTTTCAATTAATTTATCGGCTAACGTTCCCGCACCATGAATAATGCCCGTAATCTGTCCCCAACGTTGAATAATCGGTCTTAAAGTTGCTTTTAGTTGCTGTGAATCGGTAACATTAACACTGCAATACTCGGCTTTTCCTCCTACTTTTTCAATCTCTGATAAGGTTTGCTTAATTTCACGACTTTGACAGAGTTGTTGATACAGTGCTTGAACTTTTTTTGGAGTTGGTTTTTCATTTTGAGTTGTTAAATGTTGCATAATTTGCCTCTTTAACTCAGATTCATCTTGACAAGAAAGACTCCATTCAGGTTCAGGATCTAAAATTTGCGAACGACCTAATAAAATAAATTTACAATGATATTGTTGCGCCAAATAGATAACGCATTGAGCCGTAATTCCTCGGCCACCACCACTGACAATAACCACCGAAGATGAATTAAGTTGAGTATCATTAATCATGGGGAACATACCGTGTTAGTTGATAATTGATAGTTGATAGTTGATATTTAATAGTTAGTATATATTAGCTAAAAATCAGAATTTATACCGTAATTTATTTGAATAAATATAATTCTGTAGGGGCGCAATGCTCGCGCCCAGCTAATTTTATTCTAACTATTAACTTTTCCCTAATTACTGCTCAAAGAAGCTAATTCACAAGTCAAAGTCATTCGACCTTTTGGAGTATAACCTACCTCTTGAATTAAGCTATTAGGATCATGTAATTCAGCTAAAACAATTTGAGCCGTTGTCATTTCATCTAAGTCGGGACTAATATCTAGAGCGCGACAGAAGACCGATTCCCACTCTAGATTTAAGGTTTTCGTTAAGCCAAATAAACCGCCACTAATAGGGCTAAATTCTCGTTTTCCACTGAGACCAAATTCTCCATCTAAACGGGTTAAGCTGAGAAAACAACTGCGTCCTTGACTGGCCGCTTGCGTCAGAGAAGATTTAAGATGTTTGGCTAGTAAAAACACTTGTTTAACAATCGCTTGATCAGAATTAATTGAAGTCTCTTGATCTTGATTAAAACCCTGAGAGAGAGGATGTAAATGAATAAATGTGCCGATCAGTCCACAAGTTTTAAATATATCTCCCAATTGTGCTTGTAAATGTTCTTCACTTAAATGATTGAGAACAAAATGTCGAACCCCCGCAGGAAGAGAAGAACAGGCAGGAATAAGGAATTGAGGGAAACTGAGAACCACAACTTGCCAGCCTTGGTTTAGCAAACTTTGAGCAACTTGGGCAGTAGTAGATGAACCATCATCGGTCACCAAACAGGTTTGATCAGGGGTTGAGGGAAAATCCCAATAATCAGGTGCAGCAAGGGGCTTCAGTTTCATTTGATAACGTCCAATATCACCGTGTTTTCGATGGTTAGACTGGGTAGAGGTAACAACTAAGCTATTTTTTTTTCTGTCACCATCATTTTCTCCCTCAAATACTGAACAATGTGGGCTAGGGTACGTTTTTCTGCTAATGCTTCAGGGCTAAGTTTGGGCAACCCAGAGAAAGCTTCTTGCAGACTTCCCATGATTTCTACCCGTTTGATCGAGTCAATGCCTAAATCTGCCTCTAAATCCATTTCTAATTCCAACATTTCCGTAGGATAGCCTGTTTTTTCACTGACAACCTCTAATAAGGCTTGACTTAGTGCATCATCTTGAATGGAGTCTAAAGAAGGTTCGCTCACTTCTGACACAGGTTCAGGTGTAGAGATGGCTGCAATGGGTTGACGAGGTTCTAAGTAGTTGACAATGGGGGAAATGTGAACGGGTTCAGGTTCGGGAGTCCGTAAGGGTTGAGGTGCAATGTTTAAAGGTTGAGGTTCTAGAGTTCGTAAGGGCTGAGGTTCAGACTTAAAAGGGGTAGGATCAGGAAAACTAACAGAGGAAACCTCTGAATTTGGCCGATCAAATTTTGAATTCTCCGAAGAAGCAGCAGGAGTAGAGAGTTCGTCAATTTGAGCAACTACTGTCATCTCTTTTTGTTTGAATAACTGCAACACTGATTGAAAACTCTGGGATTGATGTTTAATGTACTCTTCGTGAACCTTGGCAAGACTCTGTTGATATTGGTAGAATGCTTGTAAAATAGGGTTGATGTTGTTAGAAATAGCGTTGTTCATAGTCATGGTTACAGTTTGATCTTGAGAAACAATAGATAAATTGAGTGTTGGAATTTCCTCTGAAAGAGGCTGAGAATCAGAAGGATAAAGGTTGACGGAAGGAATAGAGGCTAAAATTTCCTCGTTTTCCGACCCTTTCACTTCCTCACACTTAGATTCAACCGTTTGGAAATCAACTGAAGGTTCTATTTCCGCAGGTGAATCAGGTTGTAATGCAGCTCCGATCAAAGCTTTGGTTTTATCGCTGATGTAGTTGGTTGCATTCAGCTTAAGGGTCATACCTTTGCGTTTGCTTGAGGAAGTCTTCACCGTCAAAGCTGCATTTTCCAGATCGTTTAACGGTAAACCTAAAACTCGAAGCTGTATTACTCCTTGTGACAGCTGAACATCACTGTCCTTTTGCCGACTGGGGTTGAGCGCAATGGCAAGATGAGGGCGATCGCCTAAGATCTGTTTAACTAAGTTAGTGAGAATTTGGCGCGGTCCAATTTCCACAAAGCAATATCCGCCTTGAGCATAAATATTTTCAATTTGTTGGACAAACTGAACCGAATTCAACAACTGAGCTTCTAAAAGCTGACGCATCCCTGATAAATCTTTGGGATAAGGGGCCGCCGTCACATTAGCATAAACCGGAAGTTGGGGCGCATGAAACGTCACTTGATCCAACGCTTTCCCAAAGGGTTGACTAGCATGACGTACTAAAGAAGTATGAAAAGCAGCAGACACGGGTAAAGGCGTAACCTGATAGCCTTGAGAGCTTAAAATCTTCTCAATAGTGGCAATTTCTGAGGCTAATCCCGATAATACCACCTGTTCAGGTGCATTATAGTTAGCAATCTGCACATTGGCCATTCCTTCAACCCATTGCGCTATCTGAGATACTTTCCCAGTCACCGCTAACATGGCCCCTTGAGGGGTGGCTCCTTTCGGTGCGGCCATGGCCTGGCCTCTAGCTTGGATCAAGTAATAATAATCGTCGTCTGTGAAAACGCCCGCGGACCAGAGTGCGGTTAATTCCCCAAAACTGTGACCGGCCACAAAATTTGGCTTAAATCCCGTCTTTTGCAACGTTTTATACAGTCCTACACTGAAAGCCCCGATCGCAGGTTGAGCATTTTCCGTCCGTTGCAGTAAAGAGGTTTGCCGTTTTTCGTCCACCTCGTTAAAGGTAGGAATCGGAAATACTCCTGCTGAAAGGGGCGTTAAACCCGCTTTAGTTCTCAATATGTCCAATTTTTGATAAGCGGTTTGGATTTCTGGCAAATTTAGGGCAATTTCTCGACCCATATTCAGGTATTGAGAACCTTGGCCGGGGAACAATGCTACGACTTTTCCCTCCAGTAATAACCCCGTCTTACGGTAATAAATACCTTGGGGATGTTCCCATGCCTCTGCTTGAGGCTGTTTTTGCAACTGTTTAACGGCTGCTTGCAGTAATTTAATAGCTTCCGCCAAGGAAGTCGCGACAAAGCCCACTCTAGCAACCTTTAAGGGAAGTTGAGCCGATTTGCTTTGATTTTGTAGTTCAATATAAACTTGTGACCCTTGGGGAGATTGCAACTGTTCTAGAGCTTTTTGACAAATTTGCCTTAATTCTTCAGGATTTTGACCCCAGAGTAAAATTGATTGGGGACGGTGATGAATTCGATTTTCTCCTTGGGGTAATTTGGGCGTATATTCTTCTAACACCACATGATAATCTGTTCCCCCAAAGCCAAAGGAACTAACCCCGGCCCGTCTCGGTGTCTTTCCTTTGGGCAACCAAGGACGGGTTTCGGTGTTGAGATAAAAAGGCGAGTCTTCAATCTTAAATTTAGGGTTGGGTTCGGTAATGTTAATGGTAGCAGGAAGAATTTTATGATGTAAGGCCAAAGTCGTTTTAATTAAACTTGCAGCACCCGCCGCCGCCTTGGTATGACCAATTTGAGATTTGACACTACCCAGAGCAATCGTTTGCTTTTCTGCGTTATTTTCGCTAAAAACCTCATTCAGGGCTGTAAATTCACAAAAATCTCCTGCTGGTGTTCCAGTACCATGGGCTTCAACTAACCCCAAGGTAGCGGGAGAAAATCCCGCCTCTTGATAGGCACGCCGTAAGGCTCTAACTTGACCTTCAGGACGCGGTGCATAGATACTTTTAAAACGACCATCACTAGCAGTCCCGATGCCTTTAATTACTGCATAGATGCGATCTCCGTCTCGTTCTGCATCCTCAAGCCGTTTAATCACCAGCATTCCCAATCCTTCCCCTACCATCATGCCATCGGAGGTAGCATCAAAGGGATTGAGACAATCTTTCTTAGAAAAAGCTGGAGTTTTGCTAAAACACATATAATTAAGGATGGAATTATCCGTGTCAAAGCCCCCTGTAAGCATCATGTCACAACGGCCTTCAATTAATTCACTGATCGCCATTTTTAAAGCACTTAAGGAACTCGCACAGGCTGCATCCACCACACAATTAGTTCCTCCTAAATCAAAGCGATTAGTAATACGACCTGCTACGACGTTTGGTAACATACCGGGGAAAGAATTTTCTTGCCAAGGCACATAGGCCGCCTTCATATTTTCGATAATTTTGTCGGTTTGTTCTTGAGATAAACCACTTTTTTGGCAAATTTTCTTCCAGAGAGGATATTGCAGACGACTGGTTAAGGGAGTAATGCTTTTCCAGAGGCCGCTTCCTCCTAAAATAACCCCTGTTGTTTCTCGATTAAACTCTTTTCCTTGGTTATAACCCGCATCTTCTAAAGCTTGTTTAGCCATCACTAAACCAAGTAAATGAGCCGAATCTAAAGCTTCTAACGTATCAGGTGGCAGACCAAATTCTAAGGGATCAAAATCAATTTTAGGCAAAAAGCCCCCCCATTTACCATAGGTCTTATCTGGTGCTTTCGGGTCTGGATCATAGTAATCTTCTAAATTCCAGGCACTTTCTGGCACTTCAGTGATTCCATTCACTTTACCGAGAATATTTTCCCAATATTCCTGTAAATTTTTGGCTTTAGCAAATAAGGCCGACATTCCAATAATAGCGATCGGTGTTTTTTGTAAAGCAGTTAGGCTAGAGGTTGAGGATTGAGCAGACATTGTAGGTGTGTTCTCCAATCAATAATATAGCAGTCTGTAGAGACAACGAATAGTTCTTAAAGAATGAACAAAGAATTGTTTGATTCCCTTTAGCTTCAGTTTAGGCAGAGTTCCCCGTTTATACAATGGATGATCTACTCTCACAAATGGATGATTTTTAGTAAGCGTTCGGGGGGGGAAAAATCTGGTAACTAGAGCAGTCCATCACGCTCTTGGTGACGCCAATTCAAGTCTGAATTGCATCACTATCTGATCTACCTTTGGGGAATACCTCATTCGGGGTACGATAGTCAAGACATTTTCGAGGTAGCACTTTTGCCAAAGTATTCTCCTGACTTAATCAAACGGATTTAATATGAGTCAATGCCACGGACTGCTTGACACTCCCCCCTGAAAGGTTAGGAATCAGCAACACCAATAGGCACTAATTCCTCAAGAAGAATGAGGTAATCTTGTCCGATTTTTTCAATGGTCGTAGGAAGATGGAAATTACGAGAATATTCAATTCTTATCTCTAACTGACCATCTATGATTAGGAAAAAGAATTCAATCAATGTGGTACGTTTTTGATCCAGTGGCGATAAACGACAATCGCGCTCGCCATAAACAAACTCAAACAAGTCAGAGAGAGGAACCGAACGATTTCCCAGATAATTAGCCCTTACTGGGGTTAAATTACTATCAGGATAGAGATATTCAGGTAAAGACTCACCTATCCAATCATAAGTTACGCCATTCATTGGTAAGCTTTCAAACTGCTCATTGATGGTACTGATAGTTTTTTGCCAAGTCGTAGAAGTGGATAAATTAATGCCTATGGGAAAATTTACAGCATAATTGCCCATACTTTCCATAAAAGACTGACCTTCGCCTAAATCTCGCCCATGACTACGATGACTGATAACCACCTGTTTGCGTTGACTCCAATCACCTAATAAACGGTATAAAGGAGCAAGGAGAATAGGATAAAAGTTAGACTGATAATAAGCCTTGCCTTGGCTTAATAACTGTTTAGTTTGCGCTTTACTTAGGACAAATCGCTCACTTTCGGCAGAAGCTTCAATATTTGGGCCTTTGACATGATCGACGGGGACTTCAAAGCGACTCTCTGCATCGGGAAATTGTTCCTTCCAATAATTCAAGTGTTCGTTCATTGTTCCTTTTTTCTCCTCATCCCTCAAGACTTGCACAAAATCTAAGTAAGACTGAGGATTAGGGTTAGGAAAAGTCGGATCACTTCCTACCAATAATTGATGATAGGCACTCCAAAGTTCCTTAAACAAGATGGTTGCACTTAACATATCGGCAATGATGTGGTGAGCGACCATCGTAATATCGTAGCAATAGGGACTAACTTTAACAACAAGAGTGGCAGTGAGTGGCCAACGGTCAATCTGGATTGTTTTAGCTAAATCTGACATTTGAGCTTGAATTTTAGCATTACGTTCTGCTTCTGTTAAGTGGCTTCCATCCCAATACTCTGCTAGGATAGGTTGAGGATCATTGATCAAGTATTGCTGCCATTTACCTTGATTTTGTAGGCAAACCGTCCGAAAAGCTTCATGACGTTGCACCAAAAGATTAGCAGCTTGATTGAAAATATCAAGATTCAAAGACTGATGATAGAGAAAACGAGTATAACCGAACCATTGATAGGGAGGTTCAAAATAGTTGACTAACCAACTTTGTGCCGGTCCAAGGGGTATAAGAGAAGGAGTAGGGGGAGCAGCGGGAGCAGCGGGAGCAGGAAGTAATTCGGCGGCTAATGCTTTACGGTCTAACTTTCCGTTATGATTCTTAGCAAGTTGTGGAAACCAAGCGAATCGTTGAGGAATCATGTAATGGGGGAGTTTTTGTTCTAAATGTGCTTTGAGAACTCGGTTTTTGATTTTATCCCCCGATAAACAAGCAATTAATCGTTTTTGTCCTTCACCGTAATCAATAGCTAAAACGGCGGCCTCGCGGACATTGGGATGAGTGGTTAAGATGCTCTCAATTTCCCCTAATTCAATGCGAAAACCCCGAATTTTGACCATATTATCGATACGTCCATGATATTCCAGCGTACCATCGGGTAATTCCTTGACTAGATCACCTGTCCGATAAATATAGTCACCAGAGACATCAGAAAAAGGATTAGAACAGAACGCTTTAGCGGTTTTTTCAGGATCTTTGAGGTATCCTAACGCTAATTGTACGCCACCAAGCCAAAGTTCTCCCATTTCCCCTTGTTTAACCGGTTGCATCTGATCATCCAACACTTTGAGATAGACATTATCGATCGCTTTTCCGATGGGAATTTGGCTGCTGGTGCGTTCGTCAGGACGTTCTGTAATAATATGGTAAGTCACATCAATTGAGGCTTCTGTCGGTCCATAAAGATTGGCTAAACCTGTCTTTAATCCATAACAATCAAGCCATTTTTGGATAAAAGACATGGGTAAAGCTTCCCCACTAAAGATTAACCAGCGTAAATCAGGAAATGTCCAAGATTCGTTTTCAATCGCACTGATAAATTCCCCAAAGAGGGAGGGAACAAAGTGCATTACATTAATTTTAGTCTTTTTAATCCAGGCAGCAAATTGCCAAGGATTTAAGACTACTTCGCGTTTGACGGGACATATTGTTGCACCTTCCATTAACGTCCAGAAAATTTCCCATACGGAAATATCGAAACAAAAAGAGGTGCGTTGTGCGATGCGATCGCCTGTTTTCAGGGAAAATGTCTTTTGCATCCATTCTAGACGATTCATATAACCGCGATGGTTTAACATTACCCCTTTTGGCCGTCCTGTTGATCCAGACGTATAAAGAATTACCATTAAATCCTCAGGACGATTACAAAGATTTATGGATTCTTTACTGTGTTTTTGCCAGATAGAAGTGGTAATCTGAGTTAAATCATTAATTTTGTTTAATCTTTCTCCTTCATCTAAAAAGAGGACGGTTTGCAAGGGTAAAGGTTCTGTCACACAAGAAATTAACTGTTCACTTACCTGATGTTCGGTAAGTAAAATCTCGATAGTGGCATGATGAAGAATATAACGCAATCTTTCGACGGGATAATCGGGATCTAAGGGTACATAACAGCCACCGGCTTTAAGAATTCCCAAAATACCAATAATCATGCCTGGATTTCGTTCCGTCATAATTCCTACTCTGGTATTGGGGTTAACACCTTGAGTCTGTAAATAAGCAGCAACTTGATTAGAAAGATGGTCTAATTGTTGATAAGTTAGGGGACAAGTCTCATCTAAAACAGCGATCGCATCAGGGGTTAATTGTGCTTGTTTAATAATTTTATAGTAGGGAATTTCGGGGGAAAAAGCCATAAGAATAATCCTCTATTAGATGTTAGGTGGTAGGGGCGCAAGGCTTGCGCCCATTGGTCTTTTAAAAGGTAGCCATTAAGGACTGATAACGAACCTTCGCTGATTGAGGTATAGCCGGACAAAAAAAGTTCAGGATATCATAAATATTTGTGGATTCCTACCTACCGCAGGAATGACATATTTTTCTTCGTCCTAACATTAATTTGTCGGGCTATATTTTACGAATAGCTGTTGACGATTGAAGGTTGAGATGGGGCTAAAATAGCAGCCATTTCTTGCAAGGTACGACAATTTAAAAGGTCTTGGCGATATTGTTTGCCATAAATCCCTTCTAGCTTGGTAACAAGGCGAATGCGTTCTAAAGAATCTAGTCCTAAATCTGCCTCCAAATCATCACTTATTTCGTCTTCTTCAATTGTCCAATGACAAATTTCGGAAGTTATTTGTCGTAGCATTTCTTCAATCTCTGTATTAAGAGAAATAGAGGAAGAATGAGAAATAATAACTTGATCTTGCACGGGTAAATTGGCTAGTTCTTCAATTTGGCTGACATAGGCTGTCATTAATTGATCTATTAGCAATAAGTCAAAGTGATGGTAATCGTAACTTGCAAATAAATGAAGACGATTATTAAAGATTTCTTGCAGAATATCAATTGTTCCAGTTGCGTTCATTCCTCCTGCTTGATAGTCAGTAATTGATAAAGCATCATACTGAGGTTGCAGGTGAGTTTGTCCCGTATAAGGAAGGTATAAATTAGACTTTAAAGCCTCCTGTATTAAAGAAAGACTATGAGGGGGAATTTTACCCTTTTCTAGGGTAATATTGTCTCGAAAAATTGTTCCCATTTGACGAGTTTGCGCCCGATCTAAACCGGTGCCAATATGTTGTTGTACAGTTTGCTGAATTTGGCTTAAAAAGGTCGGCCAATCTTGCTCAGATTGAGGTTTAGCAAAACTTAATGCCAGATTTTGAGCAAAACTACTAACCACACCTGTTGCATCTACTTCGGGGTAAATTCGTCCACTGGTGGGAATCGAAATTCCGATATTTTCAGCTTTTGAATCTATTTGTGACATAGTTTTTAGAAATGCACCTAATAATAGTGCATTCATCGGGACTCGCCATTGACGGGTTTTGTCGATTAATTGAGAGGTAGTTTCTGCTGAAAGTAGATACTTTTGATTGTAAAAGAGAGGAGATTTTTGAGCATTTTTCTGCTGTTTAGGTTGCCAACGATAGGACATTCCAGACACAGCATTATTGTATTCTGCTAAGGCTCGATCTTCCTCAATATCTTGCCAATCGTTCATTAATTGAACCTGTTTTCGATAATCTTCTACAGTCAATGTAGGGGGAAGATTTGGCGTTTCTTTAGCAACTATAGCCCGGTAAATTTCCAAGAATTCCCGCATCATGACATGGTTACTTAACCCATCTGAAATTAAGTGTTCATTCCCTAAAAATAATTGATGAATTTGATCGGATAATTTAAGCACAGAAAATCCATGCAGTGGCCATTGCGTTAAAGACCAGTTATAGTTTAACCAATGATAGATTTCTTCTTCAATTTTCTCCCCTTGTTCATCGGGAGTTAAAGTGGTGAAATCTTTAACAATAATTTCAGGAGGAATGGGGTTTTCTAGCACTTCTAATTGATAGTCTGCAAAGCAGGTGGCATCCTCTGGAATCTGAAATTGCGCCCGTAACATGGGATGTCGATTAATTAACAGTTTCCATGCTTGTTGAGCAATATTTAAGTCAAATTCTCCTGCAATTTTAACCTTAGTAAATAAACTATTAGAATTGAGACTCCAATAACTCATTAACAAGGGAATTTGACTATGGAGAATAGGAACCAGATTCGAGGGTTGTGTTTTCAGGTTTTTGGTTTGTGGTTTAGGGTTAGAGATTTGAGGTTTGGGGGATGAAGTATGAGATTGAAGAATGGTTAATAATTCCTGAAGATTGGAGACTTGCATTAAATGGCGTAGGGAAAAGGTTTCACTAAATTGACTACGTTGTTCTTCAGGAATTAATGATAGTAACCCGTTCATTAATTGGGTCATCATAATAGAATCTAACCCTAAATCTGCTTCTAAGGAAACATTCAAACTCAATTGCTGAGGATTTAAACCCGTAATTTGACTTATTAAAGCAATTAATTGACTTTCTAAGCTTTCAGCCTTGGTTTCGTTTTGTTTTTGGGTTGGGCGCAAGTCTGGCACCCCTACAGTTTCTCTTTCTTGGCTTTGGTGTAAGTCTTGCCCTTCTACGGTTTCTGTCCCTTGGGTTGGGCGTAAACCAGGCGCCTCTACGGTTAACCAGTAGGGTTGTTTTTGGAAAGCATAAGTAGGTAAAGGAAGACGAAGACGAGCATAATCTTTATCAAAGCCATTCCAATCAATATTAACCCCAGAAACGGCTAATTTTGCCACACTTTGTAATAAAATTTGCCAATCATCCTGTCCTCGTTGTAGGGAAGATAACCACAGATAATCAGGGTTTGCTAAGGTTTTTTGACCCAATCTCGTTAAAATCGGATGAGAGCCGATTTCAATAAATAGATTATAACCTTGGCTGGCTAAGGTTTCTATTGCTGGGGCAAATTGGACGCATTGACGCACTTGTTGACACCAATAGTCCTCTGTTACTGCTTGGCTGATTTCTTCACCTGTGACGGTGGAAATCCAATCTAATTGGGGTGTTTTATAGCTAATTTTAGCAGCGATCACTTTAAATTCTGCTAATATCGGTTGCATCATCCCGGAATGAAAAGCATGAGATACCTGAAGCAGACGCACTTCAATGCTTTGTGATTCTAAATCCGCTTTAATCCGATTAATCGCTTCCTTGTCACCCGAAATAACGATATTTTCCGAACTATTGATAGTGGCAATCTCAACTTGATCCCCATAAGGAGAAATAACAGATTTTACTGTTTCAATAGGGGCAAATATGGCCGCCATTGCGCCTTTTTGGGGTAAAGACTGCATTAAGCGTCCTCTTTCGGCAATTAACTTGATTCCCTCTTCGAGAGAATAAACCCCTGCAACACAAGCGGACACATATTCCCCCACACTATGACCTAAAACCCCATCAGGTTTAATGCCCCAAGACTGCCATAATTTATATAATGCGTATTCAATGGCGAATAGGGCGGGTTGAGTATAAGCAGTTTGGTCTAATAAGCTAGAATCACTGTATAAAACCTCTAATAAGGACTTTTCTAGGTAAGGTTGCAATAAGCGATCGCATTCCTCTAACGCGTGACGAAAGGTGGGTTGAGTTTCATACAGTTGTCGTCCCATGTCTGCATACTGAGAACCTTGTCCTGTAAACAAGAAAGCAATCTTATTTTGACGACTTTTTGCAACTGCTTGGCTGAAAACATTCAAACAAGGTTGTTTTTGCGTAAATGCTGTTAAAGAGTCCTTGGCTTCAAGGGTTGATTTTGCCAAAATTGCCAGACGATGGTTAAATTGTCCTCGTCCCGTGTTGGCACTAAAAGCTAAGTCTGCTAGGTTTAATTGAGGATTTTTCTCTAAATAGTTGACCCATTTTTGCGCTAAATCATCTAAAGCATCGTCGCTTTTCGCTGATAGAGTGAGTAAATGAGCAGGACGATCCACTTCAGAAGGATTAAAGCTTAATTGAGGCGGTTCTTCGATGATAATGTGGGCATTTGTGCCACTCAATCCAAATGCACTAATTCCGGCCCTTCTAGGTTCTTCTGTTCGCTGCCAAGGCAGAGAAGCGGTAGGAATTTTGAGAGCGGTTGCAGCAGCCGCTAAATCAGGATTAAGTTCTTTAAAATGAAGATGGGGGGGAATTTCTTGATTTTTTAGGGATAAAATGACTTTTAATAGGCTGGCCATCCCGGCTGCAATTTCTAGGTGGCCGATATTCGTTTTTACTGAACCCACCATTAAGGGGTTATCAGTGGAACGATCTTTGCATAGTACATTGTTAATCCCCCGTACTTCAATAGGGTCGCCTAACGCTGTTCCTGTCCCGTGTGCTTCTAAATAGCTAATTTGTTCGGGTTTTACTTTTGCATTCTCCAATGCTTGACGAATAACTGCCATTTGCGCTGATCCATTGGGAACCGTTAAACCACTACTGGGGCCATCTTGATTGACCGCCGAGCCTCTAATTACGCCTAAAATGTTGTCTCCATCGCTTATAGCATCAGAAAAGCGTTTTAAGACCACCATTCCACAGCCTTCCCCTCTCACATAGCCATTTGCATCTTTATCAAAGGTTTTACAACGACCATCAGGGGACAAAGCGCGGGTTTTAGAAAGATATAACGTCACCTCCGGGGATAACATTAAACTAACTCCCCCTGCTAAAGCTAAATTTGACTCTCTATTGCGTAAGCTTTGACAAGCCAGATGTACCGTGACTAAAGAGGTAGAACAGGCGGTATCAATGGCTAAACTCGGTCCTTGTAGCCCTAAAAAATAGGATAAGCGACCTGAAGCGAAACAAAACGCATTTCCTGATCCCGTATAAGCATCAATGGGAATTTGTTGCTTAATTTGCCGTTTTGCGTAATCATCCAAGCCAATGCCCACAAATACGCCTGTTTGCGTCCCTGTCAGCTTCTGAGGTGCAATTCCGGCATTTTCTAACGCTTCCCAACTTACCTCTAATAATAATCGTTGTTGAGGGTCTAGTGCGATCGCCTCCCGCGGAGTCATCCCGAAAAATTGCGGATCAAATTGATCTACCGCGTCAATAAACCCACCATAACGAGCATAAGTTTTGTTAGGAAGATCGGGATTTTCGTCATAATAAGCCTCAGCATCCCATCTTTGGCTAGGAACAGGGACAATTGCTTCTTTTCCCCTTGATAATAGCTCCCAAAACGCCTCTGGACTATTTGCACCCCCCGGAAAACGACACCCCATGCCAATAATAGCGATCGGTTCATTTTTTTGCCGTTCTAAGGCTTCAATCTTGTTACGAGCTTCTTTAAGCGCAATAACTGCTTTTTGTAACGGCGTTAATTCTGTTTTCTGGTGATGAGAACCCATGATGTTAAAATGCTCCTTAGATATTAGGTGTGAGGTGTTAGAGGCACAATTATTTGTAGGATGGGTTAGCGGTAGCGTAACCCATGCGGGCGTTGGGTTTCATGCTTCAACCCAACCTACGTTCATTTTATATTTAATTCCACCCACCTACTTAACTGATAACTGATAACTGTTAAAGTAATGCTTCTAATTCCGCCAATTCTCGCTCCATTAGGGCTTCTGTTTCTACTTCTGACAGCGACTCCAATTCAGCAAGGGCTTGGTGGAGTACTACAACGTCCGTTGACTCGGTTTCCGAAGAAATCTGAGAATTTTCTGAATTATCTTGCCAAGCAAATACTTCTTGGACAAAATACTGCACCACATCACCAATAGTGGGATACTCAAAAGCAAAGGTGGAAGGTAAAGAGACAGAAAATAAGCCTTCTAGACGATGTTTCAGTTCTACGGACATTAAAGAATCCATTCCCATCTCAAAGAACCCTTGATCAGTATCTGGTAAAGTATCTCCGTGAATTCCTAAGACTTGCGCTACTTCTTGCTGTAAACGAGTGGTTAATAGGGTGACTCGTCGGTGAGGAGGGTTTTTTTGGATGGTTTGGGGGAAATTCTCGACCGTTTGCCCAAAATTATCCTGATCTTGCTTGAATAACGCTTCTAAGAAAGCCACCCGTCCTTTTGCTGCAACAATCGTTTTAAACTTAGACCAATCAATCTCTGCTACCATTGTTTGAGTAACATTACCATGGATTAGAGCATCTAAAGTATCCAAGGCTAAATTAGGTTGTAATGGATTGATTCCCAGGCGTTTTAAGCCTTCTTCATAGCCTTGCGTGGCCATTCCCCCTTGAGCCCAAGGTCCCCAGTTAATGCTTAACCCTGTGAGTCCAGACTCTCGACGGTAGTGCATTAAACCATCTAAGAAATGGTTGGCAGCGGCATAGTGAATTTGACCTCGTGATCCGATTAAAGCAGATATGGAAGAGAAACAAACAAAGAAATCTAAGGATAAATCTTGAGAAAGTTGGTGTAAATTCCAGGCTCCTGCTGCTTTAGGATTAAATACGCTCTCAAAACAATGGAAATCCATCTTGTCAATGGTGCGATCGCTTAAAACCCCTGCCGCATGAATAATACCCTGTAAGGGAGGACAATTTTCTTGAATTTGGTGAAAAAGTTGACGGGTTTGTTGATAATCACTGACATCAGCGGCAATTACTTGAATAGTAGCCCCTTTATCCTCTAAAGCTTTGATTTTTACCTGTTTATCCGTTGAATGGTCAGCTAAGGCTCGCCGACTGGTTAAGATTAAATGATTTGCACCTTTTTCAATTAACCAATCTGCTAAACTTAATCCTAAAGAGCCTAAGCCACCAGTAATGAGATAACTGGCTTCTGTCTTTTTAAAATTGATGTTTGAGCTTTTTATTGCTTTATTAGGTACTAAACGGGCAACATATCGTTGATGATCCCGAAAAGCGATGCGATCTTCTCCTAGATTTTCTGTTATTTCAGCAATAATTGCTTGAGACGATGGTTGTTTTTCTTCTAAATCAATCAATCCTCCCCATAAATTGGGATATTCAAGGGCAATGACTTGACCCATTCCCCATAAGGACGTTTGCGCTATTTTAAGCGGTTTAACAGCATCATTCACCGGTTGTGCTTGTTGTGTTATGACCCAAAGTTTAGGGGGTTCTTTAGTTTTACATTCAGCTAAAGCTTGTGTTAGATACAATAAACTGGCATAAGAACGAGTTTGAGAGGGTTGGGAGTTAATATCGCTGTCTAACCCCCATAAATAGACCACTTTGGTGATTGGTTCAGTTAGATCTTGTAACAACCGTTGAAAATCCTTAACATTATTAGGATTAATTTGATAATGACCTGACACCAACTTCTGATAAGTTTGACCAGAAGACACCAAAACATAAGCATCATTTAGGGTTGTTGCTAAGGCTTTACCGACTACTTGATTATCATTAAAAATTAACCACCGTTCTCCTTGAGAAGGCTTATTTTTTAAGTTTAAAGGACTGAGTTGCCATTCCACTTTGTAACAGTTTTTACTCACATCCTGTAGGATAGGCATCTGGCCTGCTATTGTTGTATCTTCTCCCACCAATAACTGTAATAATTGCGGTAAAAACTGCTTGACTTCAGGTGATAATTGATAACTTTGATTTAACTGTTCCGTTAGTTGTTCAGTTTTGCCTTCAACTAATAAATTAAGTAAACTAGAAGCAGACGAAACAGACTTAAATTGAGGTTTAGCATCACTTACCCAATAAGATTCATGTTGCCAAGGATAAAGCGGTAACTTAACAAACTGACAATTTTCGGGATATAATTTTTCCCAATTAATCGACTGTCCCCAAGTGTAGAGCTTTCCTAAAGAATTTAATAGCGTTCCCCGTTCAGAATGTTCTCGTCTTAGAGAGGGTAAAACAAATCCCTCAGTATCTTGTTCTCGTAAGGTACTTTTAATATATCCCAATAAAACAGGATGGGGGCTGATTTCAACAAAGATAGTATGACGAGATTTAATCATTGCTTCAATCGCAGGGTTAAAACGTACCGTCTGACGCATATTTTGTCCCCAGTAAGCAGCATTAAATAATGTACCCTCTTGTTGATCACCTGTTACGGTTGAGAAAATTGGTATGGTGCTTTTTTGAGGCTGAAGCTCTCCTAATTTTTTCACTAAATTATCCGCAAAAGTAGTCATTTGTTGACTATGAAAAGCATAATTAACAGGTAGTTCTTTGGAGAAAATATCGGGACGGTTTTGGGACAATTCAGCAATTAATTGATCGATCGATTGAGACTCCCCAGATACAACCGTTGAATAGGGACTATTAATGGCAGCAATTTCTAATTTATTTTCCCAAGCAGCCATTAAATTTTCTACCTCATTAACAGGTAATTCAATCGCAAGCATTTTTCCATTTCCTGTTGCTTGCTGCATCAACTGTCCGCGCTGACAAATCAAATGAATGGCTTCCTCAAGAGTTAGAATTCCCGCAAAATGGGCGGCTGCAACTTCTCCCAAGCTGTGACCAACCACAGATTTAGGATTAATCCCCCAAGATTGCCATAATTTAGCTAATCCAACTTGTAAAGCGAATAAAGCAGGTTGAGAAACTTCTGTTTCTTGTAAACGAGATTGAGCTTCAGACGCATTAAATTCCGCTAATAATGACCAGTTAGCATACTTTTGAATCAAAGTATCACATTGTTTAATAACAGAGCGAAAAACCGGTTCTGTTGCTAATAATTCCCGTCCCATTGCCCACCATTGAGGTCCTTGGCCAGAAAAGACAAAAGCAATGTTTGTTTTACGTTTTGAAGGCTTAGATTGAGTCGATAAATCAATCGTTTCTAACTCTTTTAAACCCTTCAATAATTCTTCATGAGAATGAACCACAACCGCCTGACGATGAGCATGATGAGTCCGTCTTGCACTAGCACTATAGCAAAGATTCTGGACAAATTCAGCGGTTAAAGCTTGATCTTTCAGGAAATCTTCATAATTTTGAGCTAAATCTCTAACCGCTTCGTGACTATGGGCAGATAAAGGGAGTAAATGAGGGAAAGTTAAGGAAATTGGTTCTGGGTGAGATAAATTAGCTTCTTCTAAGATAAGATGAGCGTTTGTTCCCGAAAATCCAAAAGAACTAATTCCCCCCTTGGCGGTTGTTTCCTGTTGTGGCCAGGTAATTAAAGATGATTGAAGCTTAAGGGGTAACTTATCAAAGGGAATATAAGGATTCGGCTTGTTAAAATGCAGACTGGGCGGAATTTGCTTGTTTTTCAGGGAAAGTGCCATCTTAATCACACTGGCAATTCCTGCCGCTGCTTCGAGATGTCCTATATTACTTTTTACCGATCCCACCAAACAAGGATTATCCTTGTCTCGTCCTTCTTCTAACACAGCTCCCAAGGCCATCGCTTCGATGGGATCGCCTAAAGATGTTCCCGTCCCGTGTAATTCCACATAATTAAGCTCTTTTGGCTCAATTTCGGCATTTTTCAAGGCTGATCGAATCAAGCTTTCTTGTGCCGGTCCATAGGGAACCGTTAACCCCTTGCTGCGTCCATCATGATTAATAGCAGTTCCTCTAATTAACGCATAAATGGAATCCTTATCTGCGATCGCTTGAGCCAACGGTTTGAGAATAATACAACCGACTCCCTCACTTCGCACATATCCATTGGCGCTTTCATCAAAGGTTTTGCAACGTCCATCAGGAGACAAGGCTTTCAATTTGCTTAACGCAATATGACCAATAGGGGATAAAATCAGGTTAACCCCTGCTGCGATCGCCATTGAAGACTCATCATTCCATAAACTTTGACAAGCGAGATGCACTGCGACCAAAGAGGAAGAACAAGCCGTATCTACCGCTAAACTAGGACCTTTTAAGTTAAAAAGATAGGAAAGACGACCGGCTGCGATATTTGTGCAGTTTCCTGTTAAATCATAGCCTTGGGGATGGTGGCTATATCCTGCATGAATGCGACTATAATCGTTTGTGGCAATTCCCACAAATACACCTGTTTTCGATCCTGCCAATTGTTCCCGTGTTATTCCTGCATCTTCAATGGTTTCCCAAGCTACTTCTAAGAGTAAGCGTTGCTGAGGGTCCATTAATAAGGCTTCTCTAGGAGAAATCCCGAAAAAATTAGGATCAAACCCATCAACTTGCGATAAAAATCCCCCATGACGAGAATTCATTTTCCCCTGTGTTTCAGGATTCTCATCATAATATTCATTAATATTCCAGCGCTCCTTAGGAATTTCGGTGATGCCGTCAATTCCCTTTGATAATAATTGCCAGAATTCCTGAGGATTATTGGCTTGAGGAAAACGACAGCCAATCCCAATAATTGCAATAGGTTTCATAGTTGAGAGATCCGTAAGTAATAGACAGCAATTGCGGAGGGTTAAAGGTAAAAGATGCTATCTTGTGATTTTTTATTTTATCTTTTACCCTAAGTGATTGACCCAAATTTAGACACCAATAGGCATTTTTTCGGGCGATCTTTTCACTTCTTCTTTTAGCCAAGAATTCAGTTGAGGACGATAACGATAGTTGGTAAATTCTTGGCGAGTTTGTTCAATTTGGCTATTATCAGAAAGCTTACAAGTCAAATACTTATAAACCATTTCCGTAATGGCAGATTGAAGGGCGCCATTAAGATGTCCAAACAGATAGGACAGATTTTTGCGATTGAGAAAAGCTGAAAAACCAAATCCTTTCCAGAGGAACTTTGCATACCAAACTGCTGTATAAAAACTGGTCGCTTTAATTCCAGCGAAAACATTGCACCGTCGTGGTTCAAATTTAGTGTTTTCGATAAAGTCATCGAAGTGTTTGAGGGTATGATAACCCCAGATTAATTGATCAGTACGATGAGCATCCATAAAACCAATATTTTTATTCTGCTCAACTAATTGGTTAAATTGTTCATAGAGATGATGCCAATATCCTTTAATATCCGCTTGAACTTTTGGCACATAACGGGAAATAAAGCCGGGATCTAAATGCCATTTGCCGACATAAAGGGGAATTTGAATCCCAAACCACCACATATATTCGGCATAAATACGCCAACTCATGATACTAGCATGACCTAATTGTTTATCATGGTGTTCAATGAGATGATTATTGAGTCGAGTATAGGTAAGGTTAAAGTCATTGTAAGCCGCCCGTTTTTCTTCTGTATCCGCTTCTCCTGCAAGTTGAGAACGAATAATTTCCGTGATACTTTCAATCGCAAAAGCGATCATACTTGTTCCCAAAGAGTAAAAGGGATCAAAAATACAAGCAGCATCTCCAACTACATACCAATTATCTTGAGAAAACATCGTTTTGCTAGTATGGGAAACTCTAGGAAGATAATGAAAATCGACATTTTCGCCAGAGGTGAATAAGCGATAAAGTAGATTGTGATTGGCTTTTAGGAAAGCATAAAACTTCTCTTGAGTATTAATTTGGTCGTTGGCGATAACACTGCGATGTTGAGCAATTCCAATAGAGATTTCTTGGGAGTCTTTTTCTGTGGGAATCATCCATAACCAATGACCATGACCAAACCAATGATTGGTTGCATAGTAATGGCTACAAGTTGCTCCATAAGGGTCATAACCATCATGAAAAATGGTGCGATCAATATTGTTAACTCTAACCCAAACAGAACCGGTATCAAGTCCAAAAAGATTATCTGCTCCAAATAGGAGATTATCGGTTTTTTGACCAATAATAAACTTACGTCCTGCGGCATCAATAACGTGCTTTGCTTTGAGAGTTATCTGTTCATTTTCGACTTTAGCGATAACGGTTTTGAGTTCATCTTTTGAGGTTAAATCAACATCTACAACTCGACCTTGATAAAAAGTTGCTCCCATCGCTTTATTCATTTTTAGGAGATCCCGTTCAAATTTTGCCCGGTTCATTTGAAAGGAAGCCAAAGGCGGTTGACGATTATTCCAAATATGATAATAATCATCAGTGGTAGTCGTTTTGTCCTTCTTTTTCGGCCAATGGAAGTTTAGTCCAAATTTGGGAGGATGATTTTCGATCATATACTCATATAACCCCAATTCTTTGCAAACAAATAGGGTGGCAATTTCCACCATTGATTCGCCAATTTTGAGGTCTTTATTAGTTCTTTCTTCTGGACGAGGATCGATGAGTGCAATTTTAATGTTGGGAACATTTAGAAGTAAGTGTCTTGCTTGACAGACCCCGGCGAAACCTGCTCCCATAATCACAACATCATACTCATTAGTGTTAGTAGCAACCATTGGTGAAATTCTCCTAAAATGTGATGAGGAAGAGAGTGAATAAGAAAGAATACAAGAAAAAGTTAAAGATATAATTCTCCTAGTCGGGTTGCTAATTCAGCAATGGTGGGATAGTTAAAAATGACCACAGGATTTAATTCCTTTCCGAGCCATTTTTCTAAGCGTCCTAATAAAACTAACGCTTTTCGTGAGTCGAGTTCATAATTATCAAAAGGTTCTTCAATATCAATGTCATCAAGGTCAACATCGAGTTGTTGAGCAAACTGATCAACGAGCCAGTTTTGAATGTCTTCAACGGTAGAAGGAGATTGAACAGTTGTCATCATGGGTTAAGTTCCTTTAACGTGAAAAAAGTGTTTTAGCAAACTAAGATTGCTTAACTTATATTCCTAGTTTATTCCTCTATCCATTGATCAGCCATGTTTTATTTTTCGCCAAAACTGGATTTTTTTTATGCCTATTTTTTATGGTCAAGTTTAGTACATTTTTACCATATAAATATAATCGAAAAACCTAGCAGACAATACAAAATATTATCCATTAAATTTCAACTCCTTTTTTCTTACAATAAAAGGTAACAAAGTTAAGTTGCTAGTTACTAGGTAAAAATTATGATAGAGACTCATGTTCTTAACCCATCTGTTACAGAGATTTATTCCACTACTCAACCGATTGAAACCGCTCATAAATCTCCGCAAATGCTCCAAGAATTATTAACTTCAGCCGTTGTACAGCTTGAAACAGAACTGCAAGATAAGCTAGAAAAACTGCTATCTAAACAGGAGTATCAATTGTTAAAAATTGGGGAGAATATTAATAGCTTGACACAGGAATTGGAGCAAGCAATTTCTGAATTTCTCCAAATTTCCCAACAAGCAAATAAAACCTATAGTTCTCTACAGTTTTTGGGTCAATTTGTTGAACAAAAACCTAATAACTCACCCAATAAAGGAAGCCAAGATACCGTTAGAGTGGTTTATAGTCATGCCGCCAAATTACCGCTTCCTGTGGTAGAAAAATATGGCTTAGGGTTTATCCTAAAATATAAAACGGTTGATTTATCCCAACTAGGTATTACCCTTTCACTCTCTCGTCAATCTCCGTCTCTTCCTGCCATCAAACAGGGATAATTTAAGCACTACTAAGGTGGGCATTGCCCACCTCAATCATGATTATGTAAGGTGTAAAGTTTAAATACTTAGAACCTAAAACCTAAAACTCAGCCATCATTTAAGCTACTTGAGTTTGATATTTTTCTCGCCAACGTTTAGGAGATACTTTATGTAACTGACTAAAGCGACGGGAAAAATAATAGGGGTCAGTAAACCCAACGGTGGCGGCAATTTTGGTAATTGACTCATGGGTTTTCAGTAACAAGGATCGGGCTTCTAGCATTCTTCGTTCCACAATCCAATGAATAATCGTTTTGTCGGTGCGACGCTTAACTAAATTGGTTAAATAAGCAGGAGAATAACCAGCCGCTCCAGCCACATCATTGAGGGTAATCGGTTGACTATAATTTGCCTCAATAAACTCAAAAACGGGTTTTAATTGAGAACTATTAGGGTAGAAAGAAGCCAAAGAATCAAAGAAATTCGGTTGCGGGGTAGAAGAAGGCTGTATCAACGATTGAGGAGCTTGTTTTGAGTTAACAGAAGGATGAATTCTGCAAGCGTAGCCATCTTTTTCAGATTCTAGAAAATTTAAGGAACGAGCTACTATGCTTATATAATCTTGATCTCCATATTTGAGAAGGTTAACCGTAATATCGAGGGATTGATGATCCCCATAATAAGGATGGTGTGTGATCAAACGTCCAAAACCTCGACGTTGAATTAATTTCCAGTATCTAGACCAATCTGAGTTTAAAAAATCTTGAGCAGCTTCTTCTATAGTCAAATTAGATAACTGTTCTCTGGAATATCCCAATAAAGCACAAGCCGCATCATTGTAATGCTTAATCCGTCCTTGGAAATCGATCCACAACACAGATTCAGGGATTTGATTGATTAAATATTGAATAACAGATATGGATTCAGCTATTTCTTGCTGAGGGACGGAATTAAGAAAGTTAGTCGTAGAATGAGAGAAGTTAAGGGAGTTAAGAGGGTTAAAGTTTGGAGTTAAAAGCATGATACTGTTCCTATAATTTCCAAAATAGATGGCGGATAATTTTTTGACCACAAAAGATAGTTTTCACTCCATCACAAACAAAACTGATTTCCTGATCTTCTTAATTCTTGATAAGGAAATTACAGCACTTGGCTGATCGCTCAAGTACAACTACTAGGGTTGAAGTCCTTATACAGTAAGCCTTTCGGTGATTGCATGGGATGTTCCGTCTCGGAAAGCGCTGTATTGAGCTTGTCTTTGATCTACAAGCGGAGATGCGTCTTTCCGCAAATTTTTAAAACCCACATTCCGCACTTCAAATTATAGTAAGTAGTCATGCAAGGCGTTGCTGATTTGAGATATGAATCTTCTTGGGCGGAATTTCTTAAAACCTAGACGCGAACTAACTTTTGCATCGGTGTCATCAACGCCCTATTTTACGTCCTCTGTAGGTAATGCGCGTGGCGGTGGCTGCCCCAGGACTACCCGCCTGACGGGACAGTATAAGCTGCCCGCGCATTTAAATTGCTTGTTGAGATGAGGCACTCTTGCACTCTTGCACTCTTGCAAGAGGCAAAAGTAAAGGGATTAGGGGAGATTTAGCTAATCTAAGGATAGGCGGTTAAGATGCGTCTTAGCTTACTACTACTTGAGAAAGTGGACTCAAGACGGAACATGGTTGAAAATCCATGACTGTCTCCAGGATTACGTCAGGACGATGGAAGGTCATCTAACGGCGGCGAGCGCGGGAGTTTTAGACAGCCAATCGGTCAAAACCGCCACGATGATTAATCAAGAGGTGGGTTATGATGCGGGGAAACGGATTAAAGGAAGAAAGAGATTCACATTAGTCGATACCTTCGGGCTGGGGTGGAATTAAATATAAGATGAACGTAGGTTGGGTTGAAGCATGAAACCCAACGCCCGATTATGTTACGCTACCGCTAACCCATCCTACAAATAATTGTGCCTCCCTACTTAGATGATGTCTAGATAGATTGAACTTAAAAAAACTTAATCATCAAATCTAAAATTAATCTATCTAAATCTCTAATCTTCAGCAATTTAGAAGTATGCTGATCAGCAAAAACCACAAAAGGTTTTTCATAATCTCTCTATTTTGAATTAGGAAAAAACTCATGTCTATGCGTCATTTTGCTTTATTGCTTGGGCTAACTACCGCTGGAACAGCCACTTTATTAGCTCCCCTTCCCACTCGTGCTGCTAGTTGTGAAACAGGTGATTTATTTGATTTTAGTTCCATCCAATTTATTGCAACTCGGCCTATTGCTTCTAATAACTGTTTGCGGTTATTTGGAAAACGAACAGACCCGACTCCTCAAGGATTTGTGGGCTATGGCGCCGGTCACACTGAAACCGGTTTAAATTCACCCGGAAATCCAGCCCCCTATTATGCTGCGGGGATTGATTTTAGTCCCGAAAACTTGGTTAATCCTCTAGGTGCAACCCGATCCGCCACCTTGTTAAATAATATTACAGGATTTTCTAACTTTGCGAATTTCCTGACCAATAACAGTATTAATGTCGATCGTATTGGGTTTAGTTTTGGTCCTAAAAACGGGGATTTTACCAAGAGTTGGAATTTAGGAAATGATATTAATGGAGAGAACTATTTTTCCTCTCCTACGTCTTCTCTAGAAGAACGCATTTATGCCGCTAATCCTAAGGAAGTAGAGAGCTTTTTATTGCTAGATACTACTAAAATTCTTAGCTTTGGTTATAGTGATATTTACTCATTCTTAGAATATGGTGTAACCACCGCCCCTGATGACGACTCGGACGCGATTATTAGTGATCCGTTTACTGTTTCTAAGGTAGCTGGCCTGCTCGGAGAATTTGACGGATTAGCCAATGCTTTCTTAGCGGATGTGGGTTCTAATAAGGTACAATTAGTCAGTGAAGATGCCGCCGTTGTTCCAGATGGTGTTTTTGTTGATCCTTCGTTGGGTAATTTGAATCCTGTCATTTCGATTCAATTTCCCCTGCAACTGAGAATTGTTTCGACTCCCGAACCGTCTGTTATCCTTGGCTTAATGAGTTTAGGCATTATTGCCGTGGGGTGTCGTTTGAAAAATAAAATTCGGAAAGAATAAGACAGCAGTTGTAGATAAGCTCAGACCCATCCCAGTCTTCACGTTAACTTATGTCAGATAGCCATCCTATGTCACCCCCTATGTCGGAAGATCCCCTAAAAATCACTGCCACCTCTTCTGAACCTCAAAAACACTCAAAACGCCGTTTCCAAGGGGCTCGGCGATGGTATCTTGGGGGACTTTTATTGTTAGGAGTCGGTTATGGGATTGGGTCAATCAGTCAACCAACTCAACCAATCGCCCCTTCTGTTGCTGAAAATGAACATTTTCTCCCCGTTGAAATCGACCAGCTAGTACAGGTCAATGCTTATCAACAGTCTCGAACTTACACTGGGGAAATTGTCGCTCAAAATACCAGTGATTTAGGGTTTGAACGAGGAGGAACAATGACTCAACTGCTGGTGACAGAAGGACAATGGGTGAATCAAGGAACGCCCCTTGCTCGTTTAGATGACCGTCAATTAATCGCCCAAACACAAGACTTATTAGCCCAAAAACAACAGGCTTTAGCACAATTAAAGGAAATGGAGGCGGGTTCTCGTGCTGAAACGATTGCCGCAGCCCAAGCAAATTTGGCTCAAGAAAAAGCTCAACTACAAGAGATGGAAGTGGGACCTCGTCCTGAAACCATTGCGGCAGCCCAAGCGCGTTTGAAAACCCTGCAAGCACAATTAGCTTTGGCTCGTAGTAAACAGGAGCGACGACAGAATCTTTATACGCAAGGGGCTATTTCTCGTGAACAGTTTGACGAAGTGGTCACAGATATGGATAGTCAACAGGCAAGGGTTAATGAAGCCCAGAGCCAATTAGATGAGCTATTAGCAGGAACACGCCCTGAAATCTTAACTCAACAGCGAGCAAGGATTAAACAGGCTCAAAGTCAACTGGATGAGTTGTTAGCAGGGACTCGCAGGGAAGTGATTGAAGCCCAAAAAGCAGCTATTAAACAGCTAGATAGTCGTTTAGCTAGTATTGAACTTGATTTAGAAAAGACCGTTCTTAAAGCCCCTTTTTCGGGCAAAATTCAAAAACGTTATCTCGATCAAGGAACGGCGGTACAAGCGGGTCAAGGGGTGGTGCGTTTGGTACAATTAGACGGCGTTAAAGCCCATATTGGTGTTCCTACGTCCCTGACTTCTGAGATCAAGATGGGACAATCACAAACCCTAAAAATTGACCAAAAATCTTATTCAGCGACCGTTAAGGCAATTTTACCTGAACTAGATGCTGCCAGTCGTACCGTAACGGTGGTTTTTCAACTTAAAGGATCAGGAAGTAGAGGCGAGGTTACCTCGCCCCTACTAACCACTGGACAAATTGTAACCTGGCAATGGCAACAAAACATTAATACTTCAGGTTATTGGCTACCTAGTACCGCTCTTGTTAAGGGAATTCGAGGATTATGGTCAATTTATGTCTTAGGAGATGGGAATGCAGCCCAAGGATTTGTCGTAGAACGTCGGGATGTGGAGGTTTTATACACCGATGGGGAGCGAGTTCTCGTGCGAGGAACATTAGACGGAACCGAAAAAGTGATTACTAATGGCACAAATCGCATTATTTCGGGGCAAAAGGTAAAAATCAGTAAACAGTAAACAGTGAGCAGAACGTAGGTTGGGTTGAAGCATGAAACCCAACGCCCGATTATGTTACGCTACCGCTAACCCATCCGACAAATAATTGTGCCTCCCTACTTAGGGTTTGCTGAATAAATCTAAAAACCTTGTTGGGTAAGACTTTTAGACTTTTGGGAAATCAAAAAGTACCAGATCTGGGAGTGATCGCGGAGAAAATTCCTGGACTTTTTCCCTGAAAATTAGGTAATTGACCACCTGAAAATGGGTAAAACCCTACACCCCACACCCCACCTGCCCCCCCGATGTCGGGGGGGGTTGGGGGGGTCACACCCTGCCCCCAGGAAAAACTTTTTGCCGCAAACCCTACTTATTACTTATTACTTTCTCCCCCGAACTTCATAATTCTCAATTCTTAATTCATCATTCTCCTATGTCTTCCATCTTTTATAAAAACGTCCGATTATTAGTTTTAACTATTTTGGCGATCGCCGTTTGGGGCTTATCTTCCTTTTTCAGTTTACCTCGTATGGAAGATCCCGAATTAACCCCTCGTTTTGCGGTCATTAACACCCAATTTCCTGGCGCAACCCCTGAACGAGTAGAAACGCTAGTTACTGATAAATTAGAACAAGCTTTACTAGAAGTCGAAGAAATTAAAAATATTGATTCTACCTCTCAGCTTGGCTTCTCCAGCATTACCATTGAATTAAATGACCAAATTACCGATGTTGATCCCGTTTGGTCACAAATTCGTGATAAAGTCAATGATGCTGTTTCTCAATTACCATCGGGAACTTCTCTCCCTGAATTTGAAGAATCAAAACCCAAAGCCAACGCCTTAATTGTTGCTTTAACTTGGCAATTATCAAGCCCTCCGAATTATGGCATTTTGAGCCGTTGGGCGCAAGAATTAGAAGATGATTTACGGTTAATTGAAGGAACAGAAAAAGTTGAATTATTTGGCAATCCTACGGAGGAAATTCGAGTTGAAGTTGCTCCCCAACAATTAACCCATTTAGGATTAACTATACAGTCCCTATCTCAACAAATATTAGAAAGTGATGCCAAAGTTGCTGCCGGGCAATTACGAAGCGAACAAAGTAACTTATTGCTGGAAATTGAAGGAGAATTAGATTCTTTAGACCGTTTAAATCGTTTATCAATTAAATCAGGTGCTTCTAGTCAAGTAGTGCGATTAGGTGATATTGCCCGAATTAGTAAAGGAATTGAAGATCCCCCCAGAGAAGTCGCGATGATTAAGGGAAAACTGGCGATCGCAATTGCTGCTTTTGTGGAATCTGATAGACGCTTAGATTCTTGGATGACAGTCGCCAAGGCTAAGTTAGAAAGATTTGAAAAAAACCTTCCTCAAGGAATTGGCCTACACATTATCTTTAATCAAAGTCGTTATGTGCAGCAACAACTAGACTCGGTTTTATCAAACCTGATCATGGGTGCTGTCTTAGTTTTTGGGATCACCTTTGTGATCATGGGCTGGAAATCATCTTTAATCGTGGGAACATCACTTCCTTTATCAGTTTTGATGGTTTTTGGCAGTATGAAGGTGTTAGGCATTCCCCTACATCAAATTTCGGTAACAGGACTAATCATTGCTTTGGGATTATTAATTGATAATGCGATTATTGTGGTTGATGAGGTGCAAATGGCTTTAAAAGAAGAAGAAGGTATATCACCGCTCAAAGCCGTTGCTACTACCGTACATCATATTTTTATTCCCTTACTCGCTTCTACCTTTACCAGTGTTATCGCTTTTTTGCCCATTGCTACCGCTTCAGGAGCAACTGGAGAATTTACCGGAACGATTGGAGTAACCGTAATTTTAGCCCTAATTAGCTCGTTTATTCTATCTGTCACCGTGATTCCCGCCTTAGCGGGAAGATTACATCATTGGCAACCAACCCCCACAAATGGATATTGGTGGCAAAGCGGATTTACCCATTCTCGTTTAACCTATCTTTATAAGTGGAGTTTAGATCGCACTTTTCAACGTCCCTTATTAGCGATCGCCCTTATTCTTATTCTTCCCTTATGGGGTTTTATTAGCTTTCCTACCCTACAACAACAGTTTTTCCCCCCCACCGATCGCGAACAATTTCATTTAACCTTTGAATTACCCATCAGTGTGTCTTTACCCGAAACCCAGTCTCAAGTGATGCAAGCCCGAAAGTTAATCTTACAGCATCCTGAAATTCAAGACGTTCAATGGTTTATTGGGAAAAGTGCGCCCTCTTTTTACTACAATGTCTTACAAAATCGAGAACAATCTCCTAATTATGCTCAAGGAATTGTTCAACTTCAGAAAAACGTCAAGTCGGGTGCGTTAATTCGCACCTTACAGCAAGAATTAGATCAAGCCTTTCCCCAAGCGCAAATTATTGTCCGACAATTAGAACAGGGTCCTCCTTTTGATGCACCGATTGAATTACGCTTATATGGGTCAGATTTAGCCCAATTACAGGCTTTAGGCGATCAAGTTCGCGCCGAATTAGCTAAAACCCCTGATATTATCCATACTCGCGCCACTTTAAGCGAAAGTTTGCCCAAATTAGCTGTCAATCTTAATGAAGAAAAGCTACGTTTAGCAGGGTTAGATAAAAGAGCCGTTGCTCGTCAATTAGACACCAGTTTAGAGGGAACAGTCGGAGGCTCGATTTTAGAAGGAACAAAAGAACTACCTGTGAGAGTTCGGACTTCTAATAGTCAACGGAGCAATCTAGCTGAAATTAGCTCATTAAACCTCTTATCTTCAGGAAATTCTGCAACTTCATCGACAATTGTTCCCTTATCAGCGGTGGGAAATGTGGAAATTGTCCCCGATATTGTTGCTATTTCACGTCGTAATGGCCAAAGGATGAATACCATACAGGGTTTTATTCCGGCTGGTGTATTACCGGAACAAGTACTCTCTGAGTTTGAAAAACGATTAGAAATGAGTAATTTTCAGTTACCCTATGGTTATTCATGGGATTTTGGCGGAGAACAAGGAGAACGTCAGGATGCTTTAAGTAATTTGATTGCAACTCTTGGGGTTTTAGCGATCGTTATGGTGGCCAGTTTAGTCCTCACTTTTAATTCTTTCCGTATGGCTAGTATTATTATCATAGTTGCCATTTTATCTTTAGGACTAGGCTTAGGATCATTGGCCTTGTTTAATTATCCTTTTGGGTTTACAGCGATTTTAGGGATCATTGGACTGTTAGGAATCTGTGTTAATGATTCAATCGTAATTCTTGACGCTTTGCGTCATGATGCTCAAGCCAGCCTTGGTTCACGTCGAGCAACTCGAAATGTGGTTATGCGAGCTACTCGTCATGTGGTAGCGACCACCTTAACCACGATTATCGGGTTTATCCCCTTATTATTTGATCCCAGTGGTTTTTGGCCACCTCTTGCGATTAGTATTGTCGGTGGGTTAGGTGGCGCCACTTTAATAGCGTTATATTTTGTTCCTTCCGTATATGTACTCTTATGTCGTAAAAATCTTGCACAGAGTGCTAAACCGCAGTAACGGTATGATTATCGCAGTTATTTTGTCTTGCCATCAAGAGTATCGCTCTTCTATCACTCTCGGAAAATCCCTGTCAACCCATAACGGGAGTTTAGACTAACTCCCCTGACAGGGGGACAAGAAGGCTGAAATCCATATATCGTAAGCTTTTCATGGTTTTAGCTCGAAAAAGTTTGCCGCACCATCTCTCACTTATTAATAATAATTCCTAGTAAGGGACTTGCGTAAAAATAAGATGCCAGCTAGTGGGACTTAGACAAAAAACAAATCGAGAAAAGCCTCAACTCCAATCCCCGCTTGGGATTTACTTCGAGAAGCCCAAAATCGCTGAAACCCAGATAGATCAAGGAAAATCATAAATCGAGGTTAACCCCCAAAATCGCTGAAACCCAGATAGATCAAGGAAAATCATAAATCGAGGTTAACCCTTTGTCCCGTAATGGTTTGAGCCTTTTTTGCTGCCCGAAAATGCCTAAGTCCCATTATCACAGAAGCTTTCCGAAACTATAGCAAAGATTCTTAGATATGACTGCACTTTGTCACAAAATTTCACTATTATTTCGGGTGCGGTGATTTGTTATGTTTCTTGGTTCACAACTTCTTTAACAATTGGTCATACTCTGGGTGAGAGCCTATCCAAAACCACACAATTACATTCTTACTCTTGATTCTTCCTAGCGCTCTCTAAACTATACCGACTCTGATTGACCAGATCTGGTCTTCTTGATTGACCTCCTTAAATTCTAAGCTTGGATGACTTGGGTTATCTTTCCATAACTTGTAATTTTTTCTGGCTGTTCTTTTCACTCTTTCTGGTAGCTGTTGAAATAAGCCGATGAAATCTGGATTTAGTTCCGACTTCATAACTCATCAAATCCCATTTCTTCAGTCTGTCCGTTTTCTGAATCCGCAATAGCTTTCTGAGCAAGTTCTTTGAGAATTAAGCTGTCTTGGGGTTTAGATAATGTTTCTTGCCATTTGAT
>VYLP01000105.1_pt1 | contig 44890 bp, 50 predicted proteins | sample 5114311 | NCBI WGS metagenome assembly VYLP01 (sample SAMN12291775, study PRJNA351875) | freshwater metagenome | isolation source: freshwater lake | place: USA: Michigan, Lansing Lake | collected 2013-08-14 | reverse complement strand
CAGGATCGGCAAACCGACGCGCCCAGCGATCCTGTATGGCCGAGGGCGGCGCGATCGCGACCTCACCGCCAAGAGCATCCTTCTTTAGCCCCGTGGCTGGCAAGATCGGCCCAAGGTCAATACCCTCGCGTTCGTAGAGGTGGTTCAGCCTCTCCAGCGCCCCATGCACATAGATCGGCCGCTCCCAACCCGCTTCCCGCAACAGCCGGATCACCCTCTGCGCCTTGCCCAGCGCATAGGCCCCGATGAGATGGGCCCTTTCGGGAAATTGTCCCAGGGACTGGATGACCCGCGCGATCTCCTCGCTGTCCGGCGGATGCGTGAACACCGGCAGACCAAAGGTCGCCTCCGAGATGAAGACGTGGCACGGCACTGGCTCGAATAGATCGCAGGTTGGATCGCGGCGGCGCTTGTAGTCGCCGGACACCACCATCGTGAGCCCCTGCCAGGTGATCACCGCCTGGGCCGACCCCAGGACATGACCGGCGGGCACCAGCCTGACGTCCACACCATTGTGCGACGCCGTCTCGCCGTACTCCACCGACTGCCTTAGAGGGGTGAAGTCCTCCCCATAGCGTTCGGCCATGATGGCCAGGGTCTGACGCGTGGCCAGAACCGCGCCGTGACCTGATCGCGCGTGGTCAGAATGGCCATGGGTCACCACGGCCCGATCAACAGGGCGCACCGGATCGACATAGAAGTCGCCGGGCGGGCAGTAGAGCCCGGTGGGCGTTGGACGCAGCAGGTCTTCGGGGCGGATCATCGCAATGGATATGGCCCTTGTCGCTTGCGCCGCCAGACGCGCCGGATAAGGACAATCTCATGCGCGATCCGTTCATGACCGAGATCCTTCCCCAGCTCGCGTCTGGCGCGGCCCACACCCATGCCCTCGGCTTTGTCTTCGACGGGGTTCAGGTCGACCGCGTGCGCCTGAGAACGCCATGGCGGCCCGACCTGGTGGGTGATCCCGAAACCGAGGTGCTGGCCGGCGGCCTGGTCACCGCGATGCTGGACCACGTCGGAGGCCTCGCCGTCTGGGTGGCCCTAGGCGGGTTTCGCCCGATCGCGACCCTGGATCTTCGGGTCGACTACATGCGGGCCGCCCGGCCCCGGGTGGACCTGCTATCAGAGGCGAGATGCTATCGCCTGACCCGCAGCATCGGTTTCGTACGAGCCTGGGCCTTCGAAGACGACCCTGCCGACCCAGTCGCCGCCGCCCAGTCGACGTACGTGATCGATTCGAACGGAGGGCGCGGCATCGGGGCCAATCTGAAGTCGGAAGCGCAGGCATGAGCGATCTGATCACCACCCTGCCCTATGCGCGCTTCCTGGGCCTCAAGTCCGAGCAGTCGGGTGACGATCTCATCGTCACCATGCCCTTTGCCGATCATCTGATCGGAAATCCGCTTCTGCCCGCACTGCATGGCGGCTCAACGGCGGCGATGCTGGAGCTGACCGCAATCGCACAGGTTGCATTGACCTGGCCCCGCCTGCGCCTGCCCCGCCCCATTACGGTCACCACGGCCTACCTGCGCTCGGGACGGCCTCAGGACGTCCATGCAAGGGCCCGAATTTCCCGGGCTGGCCGCCGCGTCGCCCATGTTCAAGCCGAGGCGTGGCAGGACGATGCTGCGCAACCCATTGCAAGCTTGACGGCCCAGTTCGCCCTGGACGAGCCCTAGGGTTGTGTCAAAATACGATTTCTGGTTGTTTTCATCCGTGGCGCTTGGCCACTGAGGAAACAGGCATGACCCACCAAACGATAAGCGAAGCCGTCGCTGCCCGGCTTCATTCCGCTGAGGCTGCGATCGACATCGCCCTCGCAGAAACCGCCCAACTCGCGGCCTTGCTGCCCGTGGCACGATCAGAGGCCTATGTTTCGGCTGTGACCGGACAGAAGGCGTTCGACGGTGCGGCCGCATCCATCGGGGCCCTCGCTGAAGCCCGGGCCCGGATCGTGGATACCCACAACGCCCTCGCCGCCGTCGCACGCAAGATGGGACTGGACACCGTCGCGGTCGGGATCCTCGACAAACCCGAAGACAAGCCCCCGGTCGGCGGCGGAGGAGTTCATGTGTCACTCGCGCCAGAGGTTAACAAAAGCCTAGAGCATTCGCTCTAGGCGTGTTAACGGTCTCTTTACCAACTGTTCTTTTGGGAAAGGGGCTAAACATGGATCGCAAGGAAGTCGTCGCCAGCGTGGCGAACGATCTGAACGCTACAGAAGCTGCCGTCGACGCTGCCATCACCTCGGCAACCACGCTCGTCCAGTCGATGATTGGCGCGCGGACCATGCTGAAGCTGTCCCCGGTGGTCGGGGCCGAATCCCAGGCCAAGGCCATGGCGGCGATCGCCGCTCTGTCCGAAGCGCGGGAGGCCCTCGTCGCCTGCCACAACGAGCTGGCCAAGGACCACCGTCGTCTCGGCTTCGGTGCCTATGCTGTCGGCATTCTCGACAAGTCCGGCGACTGGGATGCAGGCCGTCCTCCGGGCGTGTCGAACCTGGACGATCATCGCGCCGCGTGAATTCGCAGTAACCTGATCGGGCTCCAGTAGTCCGCCGGCGAGACTCGTAGCATTGTGCCCCCGCGTCGAGTTCGGCGCGGGGGCTTTTGTATGTTGGACACCCTCTATTCCCAGATCGGCCTGCTTCCCGCTGTCCTGGTCGGGATTTTCGCTTTCTGGAAGGGCGGCGAACCGGAGCGGTTCGCCATGGGGGCGTGGGTGCTCGGATGGATGGCGGCCATGCTGATTCAGGCCGACACGAATCTGTATGTCGAATTCCAGCCGGGTCTTTTTGTGCTCGACATCGCCATGCTGGCCGTCTTCGTCGGGCTTGCATGGCGCTACCGGCGTTCATGGCCGATCTGGGCCGCCGCTTGTCAGATGATCGTGTTGACCACGCACATCGCGTTTCCACTTGTGAAAGCTGCTCCGATCGAGGCGTTCTACACGGTGCTGAACCTCGCCGGATACGGGATCCTGGTCGCCTTGGGCGTCGGCACCTTCTGGGCCTGGCAGGATCGTGGCGCCGCCGGGCTGGAGTAGGTTTTCTTTCCTAGTTAGGATGCGCCTCCGGACATCGTCGTTCAGCGAGATGCATCGTAATGCCCTTGTCACACACCCGGCTGTGGTCGGCGCTCGACCGTCTGGCGCAACGCTCGGGCCTTTCGCCTTCGGGGCTGGCCCTGCGTGCCGGCCTCGATGCAACGGCCTTCAATCCCTCGAAGCGCTTCGGTTCGGGCAATCCACCGCGTCCCCGCTGGCCCTCAACCGAGAGTCTCAATCGCGTCCTCGAAGCGACAAATACATCTCTGGCGGAGTTCGCAGACCTTGCGGACGACGCCACGCTGCGGACTCCGACAGCGCCACTCATCGGCATGGCCCAAGCCGGTGATGATGGCTTTTTCGATGATGCCGGTTTGCCAGTCGGGGACGGCTGGGACCAGACCGAACTGCCGAGGCCGCAGGATGGCGTGTTCAGTCTCCGCATTTCCGGGGACTCGATGGCTCCTCTCTATCGCGAAGGTGATCGCATTCTGGTCGACAGGACCCAGAGCGATGTCCGGCGGGGAGACCGGATCGTTGTGCGGACCCGATCCGGCGAAACTCTGGCAAAGGAACTCGACGCAATCACATCGCGTGTGCTGCGCCTGACCTCCGTCAACCCGGCCTATCCGCCGCGCGAACTTCAGAGGCAGGATATCGACTGGATGGCCCGGATCATCTGGGTCAGCCAATAGGTCGCATCGCAGAAAGGCCGCCCCTTGCGGGACGGCCTTGCCGTTTCAGACCAGCTCTCGCCAGATCACAGCCGGAGCATTCGCCTTGGTCAGTAGGGCTGGACGTAGTGAGCGTTCACCCAGCCGCCACCTGCGATCTGGACCCACTCGCCCTGCGAGCCGATGGCTGTAAAGGGCTGCCCGGCACGCAGACTACCCGCCTGACGGAAGCTGGTCCCGGGACCCGAACGGATCCGCAGGTTGGAAGAGGCCCGATATTGGGCCCCCGAGGCGTTCACTTGCGCGGCTGCGCGAGCACGCTGCTGGTTACAGCCGATGTAGGAACCCGCCGCAGCACCGGCACCAGCGCCCACGACCGTTCCTGCCGTCCGCTCATTGCGGGCCAGATTGGAACCGACGATGCCGCCCAAAACGGCACCGATCGCAGCGCCGACAGCCTGACGACCACCCGGGGCGTCGCAGTTGGTGATGCCATTGGCCTGAGCCATCGAGGCCGTCGGGACGGCCGTGACAAGTGCCGCGAGGGCAGCTGCGGTCGCCAGCGAGGTGCTCATGATCTTCGACATATCTGTCTCCTGACATCGAGGCCGGTCGATGGAGACAACAATGCCTGACCGCGCTTACGGCTCCGCTGAACGGATTGTTGTTTTGGGTTCATCTTCTAGACCCCTCGCGCGCCTCCGGCTCGCAATCGGGCCCGTTCGAGGCTAAATCGCCGCTGAGTTTGTCCAAGGCCTGCCCCATGTCCGATCCAGTCGTCATTGTTTCCTTTGCCCGCACCCCGATGGGAGGCTTTCAGGGGGCCCTATCGGGCGTCAAGGCGACTGACCTTGGGGCAGCGGCTGTGAAGGCGGCGGTCGCACGTGCAGGCATCCCTGCCGACAAGGTCGAACAGATCGTGATGGGATGCGTCCTGCCCGCCGGCCTGGGCCAGGCTCCGGCGCGTCAAGCCGCCATAGGCGCGGGACTTGGCAAACACGTGGAGGCGACGACGGTCAACAAGATGTGCGGCTCGGGCCTTCAGGCGGTGATGATGGCGTCTGACGCGCTGGCCGCAGGCTCGGCCGACGTCATTGTCGCGGGCGGAATGGAGTCCATGACCGGCGCGCCCTACCTGATGACCAAGCACAGAGGCGGCGCACGCATCGGCCACGATGTCATCGCCGACAGCATGTACCTGGACGGCCTGGAAGACGCCTATACCCCGGGCAAGCTGATGGGGGCCTTCGCCGAGGACGCGGCGGGCCAATATCAGTTCACGCGCGAAGCCCAGGATGCGTACGCCATCGAGAGCCTCACCCGGGCCCGCAACGCCATCGCCTCCGGTGCCTTCAAGGCGGAGATCGTCCCTGTCGAAGTCACCGACCGCAAGCGAACGATCACGGTCAGCGAGGACGAGCAGCCCGGAAAGGCCAATCCCGACAAGATCCCGACCCTGAAGCCCGCCTTCGCCAGGGACGGCACCATCACCGCCGCCAACGCCTCGTCCATCTCGGACGGTGCCGCTGCCCTGGTCCTGACCCGCGAGAGCGTGGCCAAGGCGATGAACCTGCCCATCGTCGCCCGCATCGTGTCGCACGCGGCTCACGCCCATGAGCCCGGCCTGTTCACGACGGCCCCGGTCCCCGCCATGCAGAAGGCACTGAAGAAGGCCGGCTGGTCGGTCGAGGACGTCGACCTGTGGGAAGTCAACGAGGCCTTTGCCGTCGTCGCCATGATCGCCATGCAGGAACTCGGCATCGACCACGGCAAGATGAACGTGAACGGCGGCGCGACTGCTCTCGGCCACCCCATCGGGGCCTCAGGTGCAAGAGTCCTGACCACCCTGCTCTCAGCCCTTCAGGCGCGCGGGGGCAAGAAGGGCGTGGCTTCGCTCTGTATCGGCGGAGGCGAAGCGGTCGCCCTTGCGGTCGAAATGGCGTGAGACTGGATCGTCGCAGCCTGATCGGCGTCGGCGCGCTCTTCGCCGCCGGTCCCGCCGCTGCAAGCCAGAATGCGGCCATCGCTCCGCCCGATCCGACAGAGACGATCCGGCTTTGGCCCGGTGGCGCGCCCGGTGGCCAGGGGGTCACCGTTACCCCGATCGTTCCTGAACGGTCGACAGACCCTTCGTTCCACGATCGCTATGCCCAGTACACGACCGATCCGATCCTGACGGTCCTGCGGCCCGAACGCCCGAATGGCGCTGCACTGTTGCTGATTCCGGGCGGCGGCTACCGCTGGGCCGTGGTGGACAAGGAAGGGCTGGAGGTCGCTCGCGTTTTCGCGACCATGGGTGTGACCTGCTTCGTCCTGCGCTACCGTCTGCCAGCCGATGGCTGGGCTGCGGGGCCGAATGCGCCCTTGCAGGACGCCCAGCGCGCACTTCGCCTGATCCGCGCCAACGCCACCGTGTACGGCATCGATCCCCACCGTATCGCTAGCCTGGGCGGGTCCGCCGGAGGACACCTGGCGGGACTTTTGGCCGCCCGACGGGATGCGACCTACACGCCAGTGGACGCCGCCGACGACGTTTCGTTCCGGCCTGATCTGACCGCCCTCCTCTACCCTGTCGTCACCATGTCGGATCCCTTCGTCCACGCGGGATCCCGCCAGCATCTGCTGGGTGCCGAGGCTTCTCCCGAAGCGATCGTCCGATGGTCGCTGGACCAAATGGACTGGACCGGCGCGGCCCCAACGGTCCTGATCCATTCTCTGGATGACGCCAGCGTCCCGCCGGAGAACAGTCTTCTGCTGCTGGCGACACTGCGCGCGGCTTCCATCAAGACCGAGGCTCATCTGTTCCAGGAAGGCGGCCATGGGTTTGGCGTTCGCCTGATCGCCGGAAAACCGGCCGCGGTCTGGCCTGATCTCGTTGCGGCCTTTGGCCACCGCAATGGCTGGCTGATCGCGTGAGCGGTTCCGGGTCATCGCCAAATCGAGCGGTTCGGTCAGGTCACGAGCGACCTACCGTCCCATGAAGACCTGCGGGGACTGCGGCCTCTGCTGCAAACTGATGGGCGTCACGGCGCTGGATAAGCCTGCTGGCCGGTGGTGCCGGCACTTTGGCAAGGCGACAGGCTGCGCGATCTATGATGACCGACCGCAGGATTGCCGGGTCTTCAACTGTCTCTGGCTCCTGACAGAGGCGCTGGATGAGACGTGGAAGCCCACCACCGCCGGCTTCGTCCTGCATTCCGAAGGGGGCGGAGCGCGACTGATCGTCGAATGCGATCCAGCCCGCCCGCATGACTGGCGACGCGAACCCTATGAGACACAACTGAGACGATGGGCGGCCGCCGATGGGCAGGAGGTGCTGGTCTTCGCCGGCAAGCGCGGTCTCAGACTGGGCCCGAGCGATACTCCCGTCAGGCGCGCCTAGCGGGGATCGATGGTCTGGGCGATACGCTCGGCCAACAGCCGGTCCTCGCCTTCGACACTGGTGATCCAGGCGTGGATCTCCTGAGGAGCGGCCGTCCGGGTGAAGAGATGTTCAAGGGCCACCCTGCGCCCCTCCTCCTCGGCCACAATGGAAGTCCGCCCGCCTGCTTCGATCATTTGACCGGAGTAGATGGGAAACTGCGAACCCGGTCCGGCATAGATCATGACCAGCGACCGCTCGCCTCGCCGAATGGTCCAGACGGTGAAGTTCGGCCCGGGTCGTCCCGTCGTCACTGATACACCCACCGGCAGTTCGACCGAGAATGGCAGGGCCGCAATGCCAGCGGGCGTCAGAACGGTGACCGGGGGCGGGGGCGGCTCGGCCGGTTCCGCTGCGGGCGCGATCTCACCAGCAGTCGTGGCGGCCGCTCCGGCAGGGGCCGTGGTCGTGGACGGGGTAGCGGGGGACGTCGTGGCACCCGGAGCCGCCGTCGTCGAGGCTGGAGCGGGCGAGGCCCTTGTGGGAGAATTGACCGAACCCGTCGCCGCGGTGACTGGCGGAGCGGACGGACTAACCGTGCCGCTCGAAGTTGCCGGAGCGCCTGTCGGCCGGGTCGAGGGCGGGGAGCCGGAGGGCGCGCTGGCCTCGGTCGCAGGGCTTGTAGGCCCCCCCGAGGACGACAGCGGCTGGGTCCGAGGCGGCATGGCCGGATTGCTGGGACCGATCGGGGCAGTGCTTGGCGTCGAAGCCGGTGGCGAAGGAATCGGTGTGGTCCGCGCTGGTCCATTCGGTCGGGCTGGAACGGCAACCGTCGGGCTGAGGGCTGACGGCGGAACCGCCCGGTTCGCCGCTGGCGGTGCCCCGTTCAGCATGCGGGTCAGGTCGCTGGCAGTGCTCTGCTGCGACGGGGCCGCGGTCTGGAGCGCGGCGACGGCAGAGAGGATCAGAACGCTGGACATGGCGCGGACCATCGCCCCTCAGCCCTTGAACGGCAAGCTCTGCGGTGAAGGCTCAGGCCGCCGGCAGTTCAATCCAGAAGATTGCGCCCTCGCCGGGCGCAGAAACCACGCCAATGGCCCCGCCCTGGAGCTCCACCAGTCGCTTTGCCAGGGCCAGACCGATTCCGTGTCCCTCCACCGCGGAACGCTCAAGGCCAAGCCGGTTGAACGGCTCGAACAACTGAGCCTGCTTTTCAGGCGACAGACCCGGCCCCTTGTCGATCACCTCGATGCGGACACCGTCGTAAATCCGATGGGCGCGAAAGGTCAGGACCCCGCCAATCGCGGCATACTTCACGGCGTTGGTGGCCAGGTTGTCGATGACCTGTGCAAGCCTCTGAGAGTCAGCAAGCGCCACAAGCCCATCGCCTTCGGCGACGACACTCATCTTCAGTCGCGCGGCCTCCGGGCGAAGCGCGACGGCGCGACAGACGTCATGAAGAAGTCCCGGCACATCGGTTGGACGCAGTTCGACCTTCACAGCCCCGGACTCGGCGCGCGCCACATCGAGAAGGTCATGCGAGAGCGCCTCGACCTGTCGCGCGGTCTTGACCAGCATTTGCGCCATTTCCCTCTGGGTCTCGGTCACCGGTCCCAGCTGTCCTGAAGACCACAGGTCACCGATACCAATGACACCGCCGATGGGACTCTTGATTTCATGTGCCACGTTGGCGAGCAGCCTAGACTTGGCCGAAGAAGCCCGCTCGGCCCGCAGCTGGCCTGCCTTGGCGCGCTCCGACAGTCGATCGCGCTCTTCCAGCAATGAGGCAACCAGCACGATCGGCACATAGCCGAAAAGCAGCGTCAGCTGCATCAGCATGGCGCGCTCGGCCAGATCGCCTTCCACCCATCGCCAGGGCCCAGACCCCGTCATTAGGGCGGAAGTGGCGCAGACCGCCATGACAACAAGCCCAGCCGTGACCCCCACTACCCGCAGGCGCGCGGCAATGAGGATCAGTACCGGGATCATGGCAAAGCCCAAAGGCACCGTCAGCACGAAGTAGACGGACACGCAGACCGCAATCAGCAGACCGAACAGCACCACGGTCTCGGCGATCCGCCAAGGCGACAGGAGCTGCCTCAGCGGTTGCTTTTCAAGCATCAGGACGAAGGGCGCGACGACCGCAAGCCCCAGGGCGTGACTTAGCCACCAAGCCTGAAACGAGATCAGGAATTCCGCGCCGGCCATAAAGGAAAGACCCGTCGCGGCGACCAGCCCGCCGCCGATCGGCGCGACCAACGCCACCGACAGAAGGAAGCGACACGCCCCTTCCACGCTGGAAAAGTTCAGGGTCGGCGCGAAGCGGCGAGCCAGGAACACGCCTGTAACGATCTCCAGCATGTTGGCGGCCATGAACATCGCGGCGACCTCTGGCCGATTGCCCGCAAGGAACTGCCCCGAAAGCACCCCGACCGCGATCAAGGCTCCAAAGCACAGGTCGTAGCTCCAGCCGCGTCCGCTACGGAGCCAGACCGCGACGGCCAGAGCGTTGGCCGCCCAAAGCGCAGCGACGAGCCCCGCCGTTCTCGCGGTCGAGATCGCAAGAACAGTCAGCAGCATCACGCCGACGACCGTGGCGATCGGCACAAGGGGATCATTGAACAGGGACGCGGCCGTAGCCGTCCGTCTTCCACGGACGAGCGAGGACCCGGCTGCGATGTCGATGTCCGAAGCTGTCAGAGCAAGGCTGTTGGGCATCCGGTGGACACTCGGTGGAGGAACGCGACGTCCATGCTTAAGCCCGCGCTCCCTAATATCCCCTGAAGTTACGGAGCAGCGGAGAGGATTTTGGTGAACTCTCGGACGGCTGCGGCAGGTCCTTGAGGATATCCCCAGACGCCCTGGCTCACGGCGAGGAAATCCGCGCCGGATTCGACCAGGATCCCCGCGTTGTCGACGGTGACACCTCCGATGGCGACGCAGGGAACCTCCATCACCTCCTGCCAGATCGTCAGGATTTCGGGATCGGGCCGATAGGCCGTTTCCTTGGTCAAGGTCGGGAAGAAGGCACCAAAGGCGACGTAGTCAGCGCCCGCTTCGGCAGCTTCCATGGCGAGGTGACGGCTGTCGTGGCAGGTGGCACCGATCATGGCGGTCTTGCCCATGATCCGCCGAGCCGAGGCGACCGAAGCGTCGGACTGGCCTACATGCACGCCATCGCAGCCGAGCGCGGCTGCGAGGTCGGGCCTGTCATTCAGGATCACCGCTGCTCCCCTCGCCTGCGCTATCGGTGCCAACCGCCGCACGGCGGATGCCACAATCTCGTCTGGTGCGGGCTTCAGCCGGATCTGAAGCGCCGCGACCGGGCCGGCCTCCAACGCCTGTTCAAGCGATTGGGCGAAAGCCTCCAGGTCCGGAAGAACCGACGGTGTGATCAGATAGAGATGGCATTCGGGGGCACGCATTGCGCCGAGGTGCGACGGCCGGTTCGCGGCGTCAACCACTGCGTTTGAGAATGCGTTGCAATCCTCTACCGACATGCTATGGAGAACCAGTCGCAACTGAGTTTCCGAGCGCCCCGCGTGTACGTCTGCAACTGCAACGGCCTTCGCCAGCGTGATGTCGCCCTCGCCATCGAGTCGGGCGCTAGGCGACCCCGTGATGTGTTCGAGCGCAATGGCTGTTCGGCACAGTGCGCCAAGTGCGTCTGCGAAATGCGTCAGATGATCGACGACAGCCGTCAGGCCTTCGCGCTCGCAGCCGAGTAATCGCGGCCTAAAATCATTCGCAATATCAATGTAGTGATAAGGGCTCGCAAGAGCCCAACCGGCATTTTGCTGTGCTATGACGAAGGAACAGGCGCTCCCCGCGCCATGTGATTCACTCAGGAGCCGACGGCCATGAAGGGCGATCCCGCGATCATCCGCACCCTCAACGCGGTGCTGACCAACGAGCTTACGGCGGTCAACCAGTACTTCCTGCACGCCCGGATGTTCGAGAGCTGGGGCCTGAAGCACCTCGGCCAGATCGTCTACGACGAGTCGATCGGCGAGATGCGACACGCCGACAAGCTGATCAAGCGCATCCTTTTCCTCGATGGCCTGCCGAACATGCAGGACCTGCACAAGCTCAAGATCGGCGAGAGCTGCGTGGAATGCCTCGGGGCTGACCTTCAGCTGGAGATCGACGGGCGTGCCGCCCAGCTCGCCGCGATCGCTCAGTGCGAGGCGTCGTCCGACTTCGTCAGCCGCCAGATCCTGATGGAGATCCTGTCGGACACCGAAGAGCACATCGACTTCCTCGAGGCTCAGTTCAAGTTGATCGAACAGCTCGGCGAGCAGAACTACCTGCAGTCCGCCATGACCGAGATCGCGACGGACAACAGCGCCACCGGCGGCTGAATCAAAGGACCTCGCGCCGGCTGAGGTGGATGACGGCGGCGATCAGGGCGAGTGTGCCCAGACCGCCGCCGAGCGCGAGCGCCGTGTCATGCCGCCAGCCCTCAATGAACACATTCACCGCCATCTGCCAGGGAAAGAAGACACCCTCCTTGGCTCCCGTGGCGACCACGGCGAAGAATGTGCCGCCGATCCCGAGAGCCAGCGCCGGAACAAAGCTTGAAAACCGCATGGCCGCCCAGAACTGGATCGCGATCATCAGCAGAGCTGCGACCAGAACCTTGACCAGCAGCCAGGCTGTGCCCGGAAAATCGGGGCTACCCGTCGGTCGGATCGCTGGCTTCAGCACAGCCGCCAACTCAACCGCGCCGTAGCTGATGCCCAGGTTGAGCAGACTCATGAACACGATCAGGCCCAGAACGCACGCGAGCTTCGCCGCATAAATGCGCCAGCGCGGCACAGGCAGACTGCGCAGGTGATCCCAGGATCGGGGCGCATGCTCCATCTGGGCGATAAGCGCCGTCAGGGCCGTCACGCTCATCGGCAGCATGAAGAAGGCCCAGATCCCGACCGACGTCGTCATCCACTGGCTCCAGGGACCAGGTTGGTCGAAGCGACTGATATTGAAGAAGGCGAAAATGCCGATCAGGCAGGGGGCTGCCAGCGCCAGCAAGAGGGCCAGAGACCGGTTCAGCTTGCGGATTTCCACCGAGAGAACAGACAGCATCAGACGATCTCCTCATCGCGGGTTTTCGGGGCGATACTGACAGTGCGGTAGATGCCTTCGAGCGACCGGGCTCGCGGCGCGAGCGCGAAGACCGCGACGCCGGCTGTGACGAGGTCGCGATTGACCGCGGCCGTGACGGCCTCGTGGTCGCTTCCGGGTCGCAGACGGAGCGTCAGGCCCTCCGAATGATCCTCCACGGTCAGGTCGTGGCTCGCGAGAACCGCCCGGGCCCGGGAGGGGTCATCGACCCTCAGGCCAATCTCGGGGGCGAGATCGGCCTTCAACCGCGCCAGTTCTCCTTCAAGCACCAAACGTCCCTCCGAGAGAATCCCGACATGGGTCGCGGTCTGTTCGATCTCGCCGAGCAAGTGACTGGACAAGAGCACAGTAGCCCCTGCCCTCTCTGGCAGGGTCCTGAGGAACCGCCGCATGTCGGAGATGCCATCCGGGTCGAGGCCGTTGGTCGGCTCATCGAGGATCAGGACAGGCGGTGCCCCTAGCATGGCGCGGGCGAGACCGAGTCTTTGCCGCATGCCCAGCGAGTAGCCGCCGACCCGTCGCCCGGCGTCCGCCCTCATGTCGACGACGTCCAGAACCCGATCGATCTCAGCGCGGGGCAGGCCGAGGAGTGAGCGGGTCAGGTCGAGATTCTCCCGACCAGTCAGGTTGGCATAGAAACCGTGCGCCTCCAGCAGCGCGCCCGTCCGCCGCGCCGCCGCAATGCGATCGCGCGCGACGTCCAACCCGGCGATCCGGGCGATGCCGACCGTGGGTTTGAGCAGGCCCAGCAGCATCTTCAGTGTCGTGGTCTTGCCCGCGCCGTTCCGTCCGAGGAAGCCGTAGACCGCGCCTTCAGGCACCGACATCGATACGGCGTTCACCGCCGTGCGCCGGCCGAAGCGACGGGTCAGGCCCTCGGTTTCGATTGTCGCCATCGCTCGCTCCAGCTTTAAGTCTGACATAATGTTGCGAAGCGTCGGACTTTAAGTCAAGATTAAAGAAAAGTCAGAGACAGGACGCCATGCCGACCCACGACGCCGCCGCCTTTCGCCGCCTGTGTGCGCAGTACCGATGGCTTGCGATCTTCATGGTGGTCAGCGTCGGTGGCCTCCTGGCGCTGATCCACATCATCTTTCCGCTGCTTCTCTGGATGCGCGACGGCGTTGTCCGCGAGGGTGTGATTGGAACGTCCGTCTTTGCCCTTCCGACGGTCTGCTATCTCTATGGCGTCTGGGCGATCGGTCAGGGCCTTGGCGAGGTCTCACGGGGACGGCTTATCCAGCCGACGCTCGCCGGCACGCTGCGTAAAGTCGGACTGGCTCTCGGCGCGGGCGGGGTGCTGAGCGTCTTTGTCGTAACCAATGCCCTGAGGGTGGTCGGCGAGATCCGCGGCGGATATCTGAACTTCGATGTGGGAGCCATGACGCTCGGCATGATTGGCGGGGCACTGTATCTCCTCGGTCGAGTGGTCGATCAGGCGGGACGCGTGCAGGCTGAACTGGACGAAATGATCTGATGCCCGTGCGAGTGACCCTGGACGCTCTCATCGTCAGACGAGGTTTGAAGGCTCGCGACCTCGCAGCCGAGATCGGCCTCAGCGAAACCCAGATGTCTCTGTTCCGTTCGGGTAAGGTGAAGGGGATCCGTTTCTCCACCCTGGCCCGGCTGTGCGCCGCGCTCGACTGCAAGCCGGGTGACCTTCTCGATTATACCTACGACCCCGCCGATCTTTCGATCGCCAAGGATGAACTTCTCTGATCCGGCATTTGGCCAAGACCTGTCAGCGCCTGAAGCGCACTCAAGGTCATCACAAGTATGCACCAGACGCACTCGCCTTGCCCTCCCGGGCGGCTTCCTCTAGGGATCGCGCCCGAATTCGCGCTGGCCGTCGTGGCCGCGCTCCAGCTCCAGCTCCAGCGATCCCCTCATGGCGAAAATCAACGGCAACACCATCAAGCCCGGCATGGTGCTCCAGCACAACGGCGGCCTCTGGGTCGTCACAAAGGCCAGCCACGTCAAGCCCGGCAAGGGCGGTGCCTTCGCCAACGTCGAGGCCAAGAACCTGGAAACGGGCAACAAGCTGAACGAGCGCTTCCGCTCCGAGGACAAGGTAGAGCGCGTCACGCTGGAGCAGAAGGACTTTTCCTTCCTGTACGAGCAGGGCGACGCCCTCGTCTTCATGGATGACAATACCTACGAGCAGATCGAGTTGCAGAAGGACTGGGTCGGCGAGGACTCCATTCCGTACCTCCAGGACGGCATGAAGGTCGTCATCGAGATGCACGAGGAGCGCCCGATCGGCCTTTCGCTGCCTGACCAGGTCACGCTGACGGTCGCCGAGACCGAGCCGACGGTGAAGGGACAGACCGCCTCGTCGTCCTACAAGCCCGCGATCGCTGACAACGGCGTGCGCATCATGATCCCGCCCTATATGTCTGCGGGCGAGCGTATCATCGTCGACACCGCCACAGGCGAATACGTCCGCCGCGCGGACTGATCTTTCGAACGGCCCTCCGGGGCGAGCACTGAACTTCTCCAACGATCCGGGCGCTTCGCCTTTTCAGGATCGCTGGACCAGGAGATTCCCGAATGGCCCTCGCCTCTGCCCTGCTTCAAGTCATGACCGATGCGGTTCGCAAGACCGCGCGTCCGATGCTGCGCGACTTCGGCGAGGTCTCGAACCTGCAAGTGTCGAGAAAGGGCCCCGGCGACTTCGTCACCGCCGCCGACCTGAAGGCCGAACAGACCCTGTTCGAGCTGCTGACCAAGGCCCGCCCGGGCTACGGCTTCCTGGGTGAAGAACGTGGCATGATCGAGGGCACGGACAAGTCCCACACCTGGATCGTTGACCCGATCGACGGCACCACAAACTTCATGCACGCGATGCCCCACTTCGCCATCACGGTGGGGCTGGAGCGTCGCGCGCCGGACGGCTCGTCCGAGATCGTTGCGGGCGTGACCTACAACCCGATCCTGAACGAGCTGTTCTGGGCCGAGAAGGGCAAGGGCTGCTATCTGAACGACCAGCGCATCCGCGTTTCGGGACGCCGCGACCTGGCCGACAGCCTGATCGCGACAGGCCTGCCGTTTATCGGCAAGACCGGCCACGCCCAGGCGATCAAGGACATCCACGCCGTGGGTCAGCGAGTGGCAGGCATCCGCCGGCTGGGCTCGGCGGCGCTGGATTTCGCCTGGGTCGCCTGTGGCCGCTATGACGCCTTCTTCGAGCGCAACCTGAAACCCTGGGACGTCGCGGCGGGCATCCTGTTCGTCACAGAGGCGGGCGGCATCGTCACCTCCATCGAGGATGGCGGCGATCCCAAGAATGGTGCAACCATCATCGCCGCGAACGCCGAGGTGCATCCGACGCTGCGCAAGGTGCTGCAAGCGGCCTGAGGCGTCACCCGCCTGTCGTCGGCACGGTCTACCGTCGGGGCATGATCCGGATCATCCGCTTCGCCATGCTGACCGCAGGCCCCGTCGCAGCGCAGACCCAACCCGCTCCGTTGATCATCGCCCATCGCGGCGCGTCGGGTGAGCGGCCCGAACACACCCGCGCTGCCTATGACCTGGCCATCGACCAGGGGGCGGACTTCATCGAGCCGGATCTGGTCATGTCGAAAGACGGCCACCTTGTGGTTCGCCACGAGAACGAGATCTCGGAGACCACCGACGTCGCCGGCCGCCCCGAGTTCGCAAACCGTCGCATCACGAGAGACATCGATGGCCGCCCCGTCACAGGCTGGTTCACCGAGGACTTCACGCTTGCAGAACTGCGTACCCTGCGTGCCCGCGAACGTCTGCCCGCGCTTCGGCCAGCCAGCGCTGCCTTCGACGGTCAGGAGCCGATCTTGACCTTTCAGGAGGTCATCGACATCGCCCGGGCAGGCACGGAGCGGACCGGTAGAACCATCGGCGTCGCGCCCGAACTGAAGCATCCGACCCACTTCGCCGCCATCGGCTTGCCGATGGGGCCGCCCATCATCACGGCGCTAGTCGCCAACGACCTGATGGCGGCCGATCGCCCCGTCCTGATCCAGTCATTCGAGGTCGAAGTGCTCCGCGCGCTGGATCAGGCCACGGATGCACCCCTCCTCCAGCTGATGTCGCCGCTGGGTGGACCGTACGACCGTCCCGGGGCGAGCTACGTCGACATGGCCACCCCTGAGGGACTGGCCGAGATCGCGACCTATGCGGATGCCATCGGGGTCGAGACTGGCCTGATCTATCCGCGCGATGCCTCAGGGGCCACGCCCATAGCGACGACGCTCGTCAACGACGCCCATGCCGCAGGCCTCAAGGTTGTCGTCTGGACCTTTAGAGCCGAGGACGTCTTTCTGCCCATCGAGTTCCGCGGAAACGCAGATCATGGCATGGGCGACATGGCGGGCTGGCTGAGGCGCTTTTATAGGCTCGGCGTGGACGCCGTCTTCGCAGACCATCCGGCCATCGCCGTCCAGGCTCGATCTGATCAGCCCTGAGGCCTTGGGTCAGGTCTCGCGGAACTGAAGTTCCGCAAGTCGCGCGTACAGACCACCCTTGGCGACAAGTTCGTGGTGGGTCCCCTCTTCCACTGCCACGCCGTCTTCCATGACCACGATCCGGTCGGCGCGAAGCACGGTCGCCAGGCGGTGGGCGATGACCAGGGTCGTTCGCGTCGCCATCGCCTGATCCAGAGCCGCCTGCACCAGCGCCTCGTTTTCGGCGTCGAGCGCGCTGGTCGCCTCGTCCAGCAGCAGGATCGGGGCGTCGCGGACCAGGGCGCGAGCGATAGCCAGCCTTTGGCGCTGCCCGCCCGACAGGCTCTTGCCCCGCTCGCCCAACGGAGTTGCAAACCCTTCCGGTAGAGCCTCGACGAAGCCCAGGGCCTGGGCCTCCTCCGCGGCCTGTCGGACCTCATCTTCGCTGGCAGCTTCACGGCCGAAGCGGATGTTCTCCAATGCGGACCCCGAGAACAGAGGAGCCTCCTGCGACACCCAGGCGAACCGCGCTCGCACTTCAGCAGGGTCAGCGGTCTTCACATCGACGCCGTCCACGCTGACCGACCCTGCTTGTGGATCGTAGAACCGCAGCAGCAACCGGAACACGGTCGACTTTCCTGCACCGGAGGGCCCCACAAGGGCGACGGTCTCGCCCGGCCTCACGGTCAGGTCGAAACCCTTCAGCGCGGGCAGATCGGGCCGCCCCGGATAGGCGAAACGCACCCCGGCCATCGCCACTCGGCCTTCTGCCGGCGACGGCAGGGCGACCGGGCGCTCCGGTGCCGCGATGGCGGGAACCGCACGCATCAGTTCGCCAATCCGCTCCATGGCGCCTGACGCCTTCTGCACATCGCCCCAGCTTTCGCCGAGCGCCCCGACAGCGCCAGCGGTGAACACCGACAGCAGCACGAACTGAAGCAGGGCACCCGGCGTCATCGTCCCAGCGGCGACGTCCTGGGCTCCCAGCCACAGCACGAAGGTGATGCCGCCAAAGATCACGACGATCACCAGGGCCGTCATCCAGGCACGTGCCCGTATGCGGGTCAGGGACACGCCGAACGCTTCTTCCACGACCGTGCCGAAGCGGCTTGCGGCACTGGTGACCCGGCCAAAAGCCTGCACTGTCTCGATGGCATCAACGCTCTCACCCGCGAAACCCACGGCATTGGCAAAGCGATCCTGAGACCGGACGGTCAACTTGCGCACCTGTCGACCGAAGATGAACACCGGACCGAGTAGCAGCGGCGCGGTCAACAGGACCAGTCCAGTCAGCTTGGGGCTGACAATGAAAAGCAATACGATCCCGCCAATCAGCGTCAGAAGGTTGCGCAGGGCAAAGGACACGGCCGTCGTGAGCAGGGTCTCAACCAGGGCGATGTCGGTGGTCAGGCGGCTCAGAACTTCTCCTGTCCGCATCCGGGCAAAGAAGGCGGTATCCAGCGTCAGCACGCGCTCGAACAGCGCCTTGCGCAGGTCGGCTATGACCCGCTCGCCCGTCTTGGTGACGTAGAAGTAGCGAACAGCCGTCGCGATCCCCAACGCCACGGCATTGGCACCGAGGAACAGGAACCAGCGGTCGATATCGCTGCCGCCGTTCTCGAACCCGTGGTCGATCGCGCCCCGGGCTGTGGCGGTGAGACCCAGCGAGGCCGCTGTCGATGCGAGCAACCAGAACAGAGCGATGAAGGCGTCCAGGCGATGGCGGACAAGGAACGGCCAGAGCCGGAGCAAGGGCCGCACGTTGCGGCCTTTCTCCCGCCGTTCCCCGGCCTCACCGATCTGTTCCGCCAGCACAGCGCCCGCACCCGGCCGGCCGGGTGCAGTGGCAGAGCGGTAGGCGGAATCAACGGTCGGCGCGGCGGCGTCAGTCATGTTGTGCGCCTCTTGCCCCGGAAGCCCCCCCGGTGTAAACGCCGCCGCTCATTCCCGCCGGGCCTCTGGCGGGTTTCTCATTTTCGCGCACAGACGGTCGGCATCGTCGCCGCGCAGAGACCGGACGCAACGACCATGAAGCCCGACACCCACCCGGACTACCACTTCATCACCGTCACCCTGACTGACGGCTCGAGCTACAAGACCCGCTCGACCTACGGCAAGGAAGGCGACGTGCTGAACCTCGATATCGATCCGTCGACCCACCCGGCCTGGACCGGCGGCAACCAGCAGCTGATGGACCGCGGCGGTCGCGTCTCGCGCTTCAACAACAAGTTCGGCGGCTTCATCAAGAAGTAGTCAGCGGACTGTCACCGCGACACCACGGATAGCGCCGGTCTTCGGACCGGCGCTTTTTGTTTGCCCGGAACGTCAGTAACATGCGTTCGTTCGACCCACGGGGCGTGGACATCGTGATCCACGGGGCGTCGGACAAAGGCGATGCGAGAATGAATAGACGCGAACTCACCCTCGGCGCCGCAGTGGCGGCCATGGCCGCGCCTGCCGTGGCCCAGACGGCCTATCAGCCTCCGGCCACGACCAGCGATAGTCCCTATTTCGCGGCCTTTGACGCCCAGATCGGCCGTCTGCCCGCCGCCGAGCAGGCCGATGTCCGTGCCTTCTATGAGCTGAATAACTGGCGGCCAGTCTGGAATGCCGACCGTCTGCGCAGGCTGAACGAAGCCTCGAACCGCGCGGAACGGCACGGACTGGCCAGGAATGACTATTTCGACTTCGTCGGTCTTGCCGCCGATCCGGACAGCGCGGACCTGCGCACCACCGCCGCCGCCCTGAAGTACGCCCGCGTCCTCGCCTTCGGTGCCGTTCGACCCGAGACGGTCGAAGAGCTTTGGGAAATGCAGAAGAACGTCGTCGACGTGCCGCTCGGCCTCAACGATGCCCTGGTCCAGAACCGGCTCGTCGAGTGGTTTGAAGGCCTGGCTCCCACCGACATTGGATACAACAACCTCTCGGCGGGTTACGTCCGCTATCGCCGTCTGATCGCCCAGGGCGGCTGGCCGACTTTCCCGGTGCGCGCGGGCACGCTTGAGCCGGGTTCCAGCGACAATCGCGTGCCCCTCATTATCGCTCGCCTCGTGGCCGAAGGCGACCTGACGGCCGAAGCCGGCGCGCGCCTGACCGCCGAAGGCCTGGTGTACGGCCCCGAGTTGCAACAGGCGGTTCAGGGCTTCCAGGCACGGCATGGCCTCGCCACCGACGGCCGGATCGGCCCGGGAACCCAAGCCTCACTGGGCGCTCGACCCGAAGATCGCGCCCGCCAGATCGCCCTCAATCTGGAACGCCGCCGCTGGCTCAAGCGCGACCTCAATCCCGAGCGGATCGAGGTGAACACCGCTGCCGCCATCATGGTCTACTGGAAGGATGGTCGTCCGGTTCACTCGAACCGGGTCGTCGTGGGTGCGCCCTCGACCCAGACACCGAGCCTCGAAAAGCCCTTCGCTTCCGTCGTCGCCAACCCACCCTGGTATGTGCCGGCCGGCATCGCGCGTCGCGAGATCCTGCCGCGTGGCCCCGCCTATCTGGCCAGCCAGAACATGTACATCCAGAACGGCACGGTCATTCAGCGTGCCGGGCCGAACGCGGCGCTGGGTTATGTCAAGTTTGAACTGCAGGACAGCTACGCCATCTTCCTGCACGACACGCCATCCAAGTCGGCTTTCAACCTGTCGATGCGCCAGCGCTCACATGGCTGCGTTCGCGTGCAGAATGCGGTGGAGTTCGCGCGTCTGCTCCTGTCACCCGATCCGACGCTGCTGGACCAGTTCGACGCCGCCCAGACCTCGCGTCGAACCACGCGCATCCAGACCGGGCGTGAAATCAGCGTCCGCCTCCTTTACTGGACCGCCTTCGTTGACGGTCAGGGCCGCGTAGCGTTCCGGGAGGACGTGTACCGCCGTGATCGGGCTCTGGCCGAGGCACTGGGCATTGCGGTCACCTTGCCGGAAGTGGTCGCCGATGGCCGGGTCGATGCAAACGACGTCGGGCCATAGCCGTCAGGCCCGGAAGGCGGCTTCCAGCATTCCAAGTTGGCTCAGCACAGGATTGGCATCGGCCTCGCCCGGCGTGTCCAGATACATGCGGCGATCGAGGTACAGGACGCGGTCGTAGAGCTTCTCCGCGCGCACAAGATACTCGACCAGGGCAATCGGGACATCGACGTGCGCAGGCTCGACAGGAGCCTTGACCTCTGCGAGCCGATACCGGGCATCAGCGGCAGCTTCGGGTGTCATGTCGCCCTCGCGCACGGCGCGTTGGACAAGCAGCCAGGACGCAACCTGCATCAGGCGCGTGGTCAACTTCATGCTCTCGCCGGCATAGGCGAGTGCGGCAGACCGAGACAGGAGCTTGGACTCGCGACGGCCGTCACCGTCCAGGTAGGACGCGGTCTCTTCGACCAGTTGCATCCCCTCCTGGAAAGTCCGCTCAAACAGCTCCGATCGGGCGAAATCCAGAAGTTCGCTGGCTCGCAGAGCCTTGGGGGCTTCGAAATCTTCGCTCGCCATCAACTCAAACCGAAACGTATCGACACGGAAAGCCCGCTGTTCGCCCGGGCCGTAATGGCGCCGCGTCTGGGCGGTCTGCAACGGGCATGCCACGAATACGGACTAAACGAAACCATCACCGCTCAAAGTTGAACAGAGCGTCTGCAGCGGACTTTTTCGCGGCCTTGGCCGCGATGGACGACCTGGATCGATCAATCTCTGCCTGAAGCGCGTCGATCCTCTCGTTCAACTCCTCAACGGAATAGAGATCCAGATCTTCTCGAGAGAGGTTTGCCAAACTAGCACTCCGCTGGAGACGGGGCTCCAGGTCCTCAAACGTCATGGTCGCCTCCTTGGCCCGACATCACCTGCCCTGTAGTTACGCGCCCGGACACGGCCGAATGCAAGGCTCGGGAGATCGTGATGCGCGTGATCGAGATCGAAGACGGCAAGGGGCCTGCGACAGCTCTGAAGGTCGCTGATCGCACCGATCCAGTGGCAGGTCCGGGCGAGATTCGCATTCGGGTGCGGGCGGCCGGGGTGAACCGCCCCGACCTCCTCCAACGGCAAGGGCTCTATCCGCCGCCTCCGGGTGCCTCCGATATCCTGGGCCTTGAGGTCGCCGGAGAGGTCGATCAGGTCGGCAAGGGCGTAGACCGCTGGCATATCGGAGATCGCGTCTGCGCCCTGCTTGGCGGGGGTGGATACGCCACGTTCGCCGTTGTCGATGCGCGCCATGCCCTCCCAGTTCCCGGGGGGCTGGATTTCACAGACGCCGCAGCCCTGCCTGAGACAGTCTTCACGGTCTTCGCCAACGTGTTCGAAGCGGGACGTTTGCAATCCGGCGAGACCCTTCTGGTGCACGGTGCGACGTCCGGCATCGGGGTTACCGCCATCCAGATGGCCAAGGCCCACGGCGCGCAGGTCGTCGCGACATCACGGACGGCTGCCAAGGCCGACGCTGCGCGTGCATTAGGGGCGGACATCAGCCTGGACGCCTCAGCTCAGGATCTGTCAGCGCGGCTCGTCGATACAGGTGGGGCCGACGTCATCCTCGACATGGTCGGCGCAGCCTATGCTGAAGCGAACCAGGCCGCGCTCAGGCCCGGCGGCCGCTGGGTGGTCATCGCGACACAGAGCGGCACGCTCGCCCAGGTCGATCTTCTGCTGCTCATGATGAAACAGGCCGTGCTGACCGGGTCGACCCTGCGTCGCCGATCGAGCGATGAAAAGGCCCGTCTGACTTCCGCCATCGAAAGCAGGGTCTGGCCCTGGATCGCATCGGGCGCAGTCCGGCCGCCTGTCGACGCGACGTTCCCGCTGGATCAAGCCGCTCTCGCCCACCTCCGGCTGGAGGCGGGCGAGCACGTCGGAAAGATCGTCCTTACGCTCTAGGGCCTACCAGCGGCCGCCGCCCCGCGCCGGACGCAGGGAGGAGATCCGGTCGTTCATGCCCCAATTGTCCAGGTTACGGACGCTTCCGGAGAAGACCTGACACTGGCCGCGGAAGTTCGCGTCCGTGCAGGCTTCCCAGCTGCCATTCATCTGCATGGAGCTGATCTGGTCGTTGAAGCCCGAGCGGCCGAGATCAAAGATTTCGCCGCGGAAGGTCTCGGAGTAACCGCGGAAGTTGGAGTCCTGGTAGACGGTGATGGAGTTGCGGCCACCGCCGTTACCGCCGCCCCAACCGCCACCGTTGTTGCCTCCGCCCCAACCACCGCCATTGTTGCCGCCACCCCAGCCGCCGCCGTTGTTGCCGCCGCCGCCATTGTTTTCCCAGCTGCCGCGCACGTTGTGGCACACAAGAAGTCCGTTATCGTTGCCGATGTCACTGGACGAGCAGGCACCCAGATCGATCGAGCTGGAGCGGTAGTTGCCACGCGTGTCGCGGCAGTCCGCATACAGCCGCCCCTGGTTCACATAGGCACCATTGCAGGTCTGGGCGTAGCTACCGCGCGGCGCGCCTCGGGACTGTGCCTCGGCGGACTGAGGGACGGACGCCATCCCGACCACGGCCAACGTGGCACCGGCGGCGATGAAAGCGAGGGTCTTCATGATCTTGCTCCTGATCTCCCAGACTGCATAACGCAGCCGATATCACATTGTTCACCCGGCCACATGAACCGGAGCTGTATGGCGACTGCGTCCCCATCGCCGATGGGCTGTGGACCCGCAGTCCCTACTGCGATCCAGTCTCGCTGATGTGGATCATCGCCCGGGGGCGCCGACCTTGTTCATAGGTTCCAACCCAGATGTCGTAGACCCCGGATTGCGGTTGCACGAAACGCAAGGAGGGGTTCAAGCCATACTGTCCGCCGTCGTCGTCGCAATACCAGCGACCGTCGGGTCCGTTGATGACAAGCGTCGTGTCGTCGTTGCTGGCGACGCTGAAATACAGCGGAGCGCGTCCCGCCGTGTATGTCACTTCCAGGTCCGGCTCGCGGTTCATGTATCCAACGCAACCATCCGCCAGGTCTGCAGCCGAGACAAAGCCCCCAGGATAAACCTGGATCGTATAGGGATCGGGATAGAACGGCGAGTACAGGGTGTAGTTGCCCAGAATTGCGGGTGCGCTGGCATCCAGAACCGGCGGGGGCCGATAGGGAGCTGGTGGTACATACGGTGGCGGAGCCTCGAACCGTCCACGCAGTCCATGGCAGACAAGCAGCCCGTCGTCGTTGCCGATATCGCTTCCTGTGCAAGGGGCCAGTTCGATCGACGTCCATCGCCGTTGACCGGTCATCGTCCGGCAAGTCGCATAGAGACGGCCTTCGCGTACCGATGCATCCGCGCAGGTCTGGGCATAGGTCCCGGCGGGCGTATCGGTGATCTGGACCCGGGCCAGCGCTGGCCCGGCGCCCATACCGATACCCATCACCAGAACAGCACCCAGCACGCGGGTGGCCGGATGCATCCGTGACGGCCGGACGTCACGCTTCATAGTCGTCTGCGCGCCCATTACCGAACCGGCCTAAATGAGGAGACTAGGTCATTGAGGCCTAGTGGAACCATATTGGAGACGTCGCGGTCAAAGATTTCGCAGCGGCCCCGGAAATCGACATCGGTGCAGAACTCCCAGGCACCGGTCATCTGCATCGAACTGACCACGTCGTTGAACCGCATTGGTACCAGGTTCGGTACGGCCTGATCGAAGGTGCGCGCGACGCCCTGATAGTTGGCGTGCTCATAGACGGTGACGCGACTACCGGCGCCCCAGCCAGGTCGCCGCCAGCCACTCCGACGCTCGTCGCGCGGATAGCAGACCAATGCACCGTTATCGTTGATGATCTCGGCTCCGCGGCAGGACGCGATGTTGATCCGCGCCTGGCGGTAGAAGCCCCGCGTATCCTGGCAGTTGGCAACTAGTTCGCCGCTCGTCACCATCCCGCCCAAACAGGAGCGGCTCCAACTGCCGGGCGGTGTGTCGAACGGTCTGGTCCATCCTGACTGCGCGCTCGCCTCTTCGGCGACCCCGATGCAAGCAGCAACCGTGACCGCAGCGACGCCTGCTAGAATCCAGCGCATGACCCATCCCCTCCAAAGCCAGAGCTCAGGGCATGATGCTCGCCTTCGCCGTCGCCGCCAAGGTTGTGTGCCGCGGGGAACGACGACGTTTTCTTTTCAGGCGAATGCGCCTATATCCAGATCATCCGCGCCCGGCCGAAAGGTCGGGCGCCGTCGTATCCAGCGCCCGGGCTAACCGGGCCCTCTCATCCGGGACCTACGCCCATGACCGACATCCTGATGCCCAAGGCGACCGCCGTCTGGCTGGTGGACAACACTTCGCTGACGTTTGAACAGATCGCTGACTTCTGCGGCCTGCACCCGCTGGAAGTCCGCGGCATCGCCGACGGAGACGTGGCCCGCGATATCCGCGGCGTCGATCCCATCACCGGGGGCCAGCTGGCCCGCGAGGAACTGGACAAGGCCCAGGCCGACGAAACCTACCGCATGCAGGCCATCGTCAGCCGTCACGCCGAGCTGATGAAGTCGTCCAAGCCGGCGCCCAAGTACACGCCCGTCTCGCGCCGTCAGGACCGCCCGGACGCCATCATGTGGTTCGTAAAGAACCACCCCGAGGTCACCGACGCGCAGATCGCCAAGCTGCTCGGCACGACCAAGGCCACGATCGAAAGCGTGCGCAACCGCACCCACTGGAACAGCCCCAACATCAAGCCGGTCGATCCTGTGACGCTTGGCCTCGTCGGCCAGCTGGCGCTGGACGACCTGGTCCTGAAGGCCGCCGAGAAGAAGAACCGCGACGACGCCAAAAAGGGTGGTCCCGCCCTGGAGCCCGTCGCCGAAGAGCCGGCCGAGCCGGAGTTCGTCCCGGAAGAGCGCGAGCGCCGCACGGCCGAGCCCACCGCAGCCTCGGTCTTCGGTGACCGCAGCTAGGTCTCCGGCAAACACAGCCTGAAGAACGCCCGCTCGGCCCATGCCGGGCGGGCTTTTTCGTTCATGTCATTGGGCAGGCGGTCTCCTGAGCTATCGCAAACTCGAACGGCGCAAGGCAGGGCCCCTGACTTTGGTCCTCGTGCCCCTTATGTTCTCGATTCCGCCGCCCGAGAGTCCGCCCGCTTGACCGACGCCCCCCTGCCCGCCCCGCGCATCTCCGACTTGGCCCGTTCGCACGGCCCGGGCGGCGTCGCGCAGGAGCCACCGGACTATCTCGCGGGCCTCAACTCCGAGCAACGCGCGGCGGTCGAGGCGACGGAAGGGCCGGTACTGGTTCTGGCCGGTGCCGGCACCGGCAAGACCCGCGTCCTGACCACCCGCCTCGCCCACATCCTGGCCACCGGCCGGGCCCGCCCTTGGGAACTGCTGATCGTCACCTTCACCAACAAGGCCGCGCGCGAGATGCGCGAGCGGATCACCCACCTGATCGGCCCGTCCGCCGAAGGGCTGCGCTGGCTCGGCACCTTCCACTCGGTGGCCGCCCAGATCCTGCGCCGCCATGCCGAGCTCGTCGGGCTGAAGTCCAGCTTCACCATCCTGGACACCGATGATCAGGAGCGGCTGCTGAAACAGCTGCTGGAAGCCGCCAACATCGACACCAAGCGGTGGACGCCGAAATCTCTGGCCGGCCTGATCGATCATTGGAAGAACCGGGGCTGGACACCAGAGAAGCTGCCGCCCGGCGAAGACTTCGCAAACGGCAAGGGTCAGGGCCTGTATGCCGCCTATCAGGCACGGCTGGTGACGCTGAATGCCTGCGACTTCGGCGATCTGTTGCTGCACAACCTGACGATCCTCTCGAAGCACGCGGATCTGGCCGAGGAGTATCGCCGCCGTTTCCGATACATCCTGGTGGACGAGTATCAGGACACCAATGTCGCCCAGTACCTGTGGCTGCGGCTGCTGACCTCCTCGACCGGCAACGTCTGCTGCGTCGGTGACGACGACCAGTCGATCTATGGCTGGCGGGGCGCCGAGGTGGACAACATACTCCGCTTCGAACGGGACTTTCCGGGTGCGAAGATCGTCAAGCTGGAGCGGAACTACCGCTCGACGCGCCACATCCTTGGAGCCGCGTCAGGCCTGATCGCGTCCAATCGGGACCGGCTCGGCAAGACCCTGTGGACCGAGGACCAGACGGGCGACAAGGTCCGCGTGCGCGGCGTCTGGGACGGCGAGGCCGAGAGCCGCCTGATCGCCGACGAGATCGAGACCGCGCGGCGTGCCGGCATGGCCTACAAGGATATGGCTGTTCTGGTCCGGGCCTCCTTCCAGATGCGGGCCTTCGAAGAGCGGTTCGTCCTGCTGGCCATCCCCTATGTCGTCATCGGCGGCCCGCGCTTCTTCGAACGCGCCGAGATCCGCGACGCCCACGCCTATCTGCGGCTGATCCAGTCCGAGGACGACGACCTGGCGTTCGAGCGCATCGTCAACGTGCCCAAGCGCGGCATCGGCGACACCAGCGTGCAGAAGATCCTGCAGATCGCGCGGCACAGGGGCGTCTCGGCGATGACGGCCGTGCGTGAACTGATCACGTCGGACGAACTGCAGGCCCGTACGCGGACGCCACTGTCGACCTTCGTGCGTGATCTCGACCGTTGGCGGGCGCTGGCATCCGACACGCGCCACTGGCTTCTGACGGAGACCGTGCTGGAGGAAAGCGGCTACACCGACATGCAGAAGGCCGATCGGGCCACCGGCCCGGCGCGCCTGGACAACCTCAAGGAACTGACCCAGGCGATGCAGTCCTTCGAGACGCTGGGGGCCTATCTCGAGCACGTCTCGCTCGTGATGGACCTGGATCGCGGACCGTCTTCGGACGCGGTTCAGATCATGACGCTGCACGGTGCCAAAGGGCTGGAGTTCCCGCTTGTCTTCCTGCCGGGCTGGGAGGAAGGCGTCTTTCCCTCCCAGCGCAGCATCGACGAGAAGGGCGAAAAGGGCCTGGAGGAGGAACGCCGCCTCGCCTACGTCGGCGTCACCCGCGCCAAACAGGACGCGCGTATCAGCTTCGCGGCCAACCGCCTCGTCTACGGCCGCTGGACCAGCCAGCTACCCAGCCGCTTCGTTGACGAACTGCCCATCGACCACGTCCAGGCCGAGAGCGACACCGGCTACTATGGGGCCTCCGCCGGCATGAAGGAGGCGAAGTCCCGCTGGGACGAGGCCCCCTCCTTCGGCGCGGGCTACACCTCGCCAGGCTGGCAGCGCGCCCAGTCGTTCGTGGCGTCGAAAGCGCCCGCCGCCCGCCCCGCCCGCCAGACCCTGATCGAAGGCGACGGCCGGTTGATCGCGACCGCCGACCCTACGGCGGGATCAGGCTGGAAGAAGGGCGACCGCGTGTTTCACCAGAAGTTCGGTTACGGCGCGGTGCGCGTGGTCGAAGGCAACAAGCTGACGGTGGAGTTCGAGAAGGCGGGGGAGAAACGGGTGATCGATACGTTTGTGGAGCGGACGGACTGAAGGGGCCTCCCCCTTCCGGCATCACCCTTCGTTAACGAGGTCTTGCCACCCTCTCCCCGTGCGCCCTGCCCTCCCCGCCCCACCGCCGACCGAGCCCGCCCCTCCCGTTTTGGAGCAGGTGCTGGCCGGATTCGTCGTCATCATGCTCACACAGGCCCTGATCGGCCCCGTCTTCGCGCCGACGCAGGAGGAGACGCCGATCCTCCGCCTGGTCTGGCTGCCCGTCTATGCGGTCACGGCAGGACTGATCCTTTATCGTCTGCCCGCCATGATCCGGGCCTGGCCGGTCTGGATCATGCTCGGCGTTCTGGTGTTGCACGCCTTCGCCTCGAAGTGGTGGTCTATTGACCCGGAGGTGACCCAGAGGCGGGTCATCGCCATGGCCATCTCATCGGCCTTCGCTGTCTACCTCGGTGTCGCCTTCAGAGGCGCGAACCTGCCACGCCTGTTGATGCTGTGCGGGCTCGGGATGGGGGTAGGCAGCTTCCTCATGGTCCTCGGTAACCCAACCATCGGCATCCACCAGGCCGAGAACGCCGGGCTATGGCGTGGCCTCTGGTACGAGAAGAACCAGATGGGCCTGGTCATGTCGGCCGGAGCGGTCGCCGCCGCTGCCTGCCTGGCCTCCGGCGACCCTCGCCGCCTGCTGCCCTCAATCACTCTGGTCGTGACGACCCTGCTTGTGCTGGCCACGCAGTCGAAGACCTCACTGCTGTGCCTCATCATCGGAGCCGGCGCGATCGGCGGCCTGTGGGCCATGCACCGGGGCGGAGCGGCCTTTTCCATCGTGGCCCTGTGGTTTGGCGTCGTGCTGACCGCCGTCGCCGGTTACGTCTTCATCACCGACCCGGCGACCGTCCTGATCGCGCTCGGGAAGGACCCGTCACTGACTGGACGAACGGATATCTGGGCCGCCCTCATGCGCGATGTCGCCGAGCGACCCTGGACCGGTTTCGGCTATTCCGCCTATTGGGGCGTCGACTCTGTCCCCGCCGAGTTCATCCGGCTGGAGACCCAGTGGCCCGTGCCCTCTGCGCACAACGGCTGGATAGACCTCCTGATCCAATTGGGCTGGCCCGGCGCGATCCTGACCGGGGGCGTCGTCTTGCTCGCCGCCGTGATGACCCTTCTTCGCATACCCGGGGCCGGGGCCCGCGAAGGGTATTGGGGCGTCGGCTACCTGCTGGTCTTCCTGCTCTTGAGCCTGTCCGAGAGCGTGCTGCTCAGCCACGCGAACCTGCCATGGACCATGCTTCTGGCCATCCTGGCTCGCGCCATTGCTGCCGAGCCTGCGCCATTGCGCACGCCCCTTGCCCGTCCTGTGCGCGGGGCCTACCAGACGGCTCCCCGAATCGCCGCACACTCAGGCCATGCCCGCCGCCTCCGTCCCATCCCTGTTCGATGACATGCCCGAGGCGCCTAAGCCTGTAGCGTCGGTCCCTGTGTCCGAACCCGCCCTGAAACCCCAGGCGGCGGCCCCCGCCCCGGTGCCTAGCGCGCCAGTGCCCACCGGCGGATACTCCGCGTCGTCCATCGAAGTGCTGGAGGGACTGGAACCCGTCCGAAAGCGCCCGGGCATGTACATCGGCGGCACCGACGAACGGGCCCTGCATCACCTGTTCGCCGAAGTCCTCGACAACGCCATGGACGAGGCGGTGGCCAAGCACGCAAAGCTGATCACCGTCGACCTCGACGCGGACGGCGTGCTCTCGGTGCGCGACGACGGACGCGGTATCCCCGTTGATCCGCATCCCAAGCACCCGGGCAAGTCGGCGCTCGAGGTCGTGATGACCGTGCTGCACTCGGGCGGCAAGTTCTCGGGCAAGGCCTATGAGACCTCCGGCGGCCTGCACGGCGTCGGCGTCTCGGTCGTCAACGCCCTGTCCGACAGGCTGGACGTCACTGTCTGGCGCGACGGCTTCGAGTGGAAGCAGTCCTTCAGCCGCGGCCTTCCGCTTGGGGCGATCCAGCAGGTCGGCCCGTCAAAGAAGCGCGGCACTCTGATCCGCTTTCATCCGGATGCCGAAATCTTTGGCGTCGGCGCGGCCTTCAAACCCGCGCGCCTGTTCCGCATGGCCCGGTCCAAGGCCTACCTGTTCCGCGGCGTCGAGATCAAATGGACCTGCGCCGCCGAGCGCATCACCGACCACACGCCTGCCGAGGCCACCTTCCACTTCCCCAACGGCCTTGCCGACGCGCTCGCTGAACGCATCGGAGAGATGGAAACCGTCACCCCGACCTTTTCGGGCCGGGTCGAAAGGAAGGGCGAGGCCGGGGCCGTCGAATGGGCCGTGACCTGGTCGCCCATCGGCTTTGGCGACGCCGACAGCTTCGTCCAGTCCTACTGCAACACCGTCTCGACGCCGGACGGCGGCACGCACGAGGCCGGTTTCCGCGCGGCCCTGGTCAAGGGGCTCAAGGCCTATGGCGAACTGACCAACGAAAAGCGCGCCGGCCAGATCACAGCCGAGGACGTCATCGCCAACGCCGGTGCCCTGATCAGCGTCTTCATCCGCAATCCCGAGTTCCAGGGCCAGACCAAGGATCGCCTCTCCTCGCCCGACGGCCAGAAGATCGTCGAGACCCTGGTCCGCGACCCGCTGGACCACTGGCTGACGGAGAACCCGAAGCAGGCCAACGTCCTGCTCGGCTTCATCATCGAGCGGGCCGAGGACCGCCTGCGGCGCAGGAAGGACAAGGAAGTCCAGCGCGCCGCCGCCACGAAGAAGCTACGCCTGCCCGGAAAGCTCGCGGACTGTACACGCCAGTCTTCCGACGGCACGGAACTGTTCATCGTCGAGGGCGACTCGGCCGGCGGCTCGGCCAAGCAGGCCCGCGATCGGGCGACCCAGGCGATCCTGCCCCTGCGCGGCAAGATCCTGAACGTTGCCTCGGCCACGGCCGACAAGCTGCGCCAGAACATCGAGCTGAATGACCTGACGCTGGCGCTCGGCGTCGCACAGGGTTCTCGCTTCGACATCGACGCCCTGCGCTATGAGCGGATCGTCATCATGACAGACGCCGACGTGGACGGTGCCCACATCGCCGCGTTGCTGATCACCTTCTTTTATCGCTCCATGCCCGAGGTGATCCGTCAGGGCCGGCTGTTCATGGCGCTCCCACCGCTCTACCGCATCCAGGCCGGGCCGCTGTCGGAGTACGCCCGCGATGACGCCCACCGCGACGAGCTTCTGGCCACGGTGTTCAAGGGCAAGAAGGTCGAGATCGGCCGCTTCAAGGGCCTGGGCGAGATGATGGCCGCCCAGCTCAAGGAGACCACCATGGATCCGAAGAAGCGCACCCTGGCTCGCGTCACCCTGCCCTCGTCTGAAGAGGACATCGAGGATCTGGTTGAGCGCCTGATGGGCAAGAAGGCCGACGCCCGCTTCCGCTTCATCCAGGACAACGCCCGCTTCGCGGTCGCGGAACTGGACGTCTGATCGCGCTTAGCGGCCTCGCTGCAGGACGTTCGTCACCCGCCGACCCAACGGATCCCGCGATTCCCAGCGTTCGCCGACGCTGGCCGCAATCATCGGCGAGCAGAACCGGGAGATCATCATGATCGCAGGGCTGATGTTGTTCAGGCAGACGCGGTCACCCTCGATTCGCCAGCGTGCAGAGATCGTGCGGCCGCTGGAGAAACGCGCCGAGTAGCTGCCGTCGGGGTTGAACCAGTGCCGGACCCACCCTCCGTCAGGATAGTGGGACACCAGCGTATTGCCGAACGCCTGGTCGAGCTCGGCGCTGGCAGAAGACGGCAGCCCAGCACTCACAAGCGCCAGCGACGCCATCAAGCCCAACGATCGACGCGACAGCTTCATGCCCTACCCCTCGGCAGCCTTCTCCGGGCCCAATCATTAACGATCGTTAAGGCTGACGCAAGTCGAGCCGCGCGGAAATACTTGACTCATCCGTAGGGGTTTCCATATAGGGGCCCCGAACGGGACAGGACTGGCGATTCGCGCCGCCCGCACGCCCAGCGACACGGGCGGTTCCGCGCATACCCCCGCCGACCACCGAAGGTCGGCTTCCTTTCCCGCCGAGGCACCGCATGGTGCACTCGGCTTTCGTCGCAAGGACGCATGACCGAATTCTCTCAGCTGGGCCTTTCGCCCGCCACCCTCCAGGCCGTGATCGACACGGGCTACACGACCGCCACTCCGATCCAGGCCCAGGCCATCCCGGTCGCACTCGCCGGGCGCGATGTCCTGGGCATTGCCCAGACGGGCACAGGCAAGACCGCCGCTTTCACCCTTCCCCTGATCGAACGCCTGTCATCGGGCCGGGCCCGGGCAAGGATGCCCCGCGCGCTTGTGCTCGCGCCGACCCGCGAACTGGCCGACCAGGTCGCCGAGCAATTCAAGAAGTATGCGAAGGGCACCCGCCTCTCGTGGGTGCTTCTGATCGGCGGCGTGTCCATGGGTGACCAGGTCGCGGCGCTGAACAAGGGCGTCGACGTTCTCATCGCCACGCCGGGCCGACTGCTGGACCTGTTCGAACGCGGCAAGATGCTGCTCACCGGCGTCGAGCTCATGGTCGTGGACGAAGCCGACCGCATGCTCGACATGGGCTTCATCCCTGACATCGAACGCATCTTCAAACTGACGCCGCCGAAGCGTCAGACCCTGTTCTTCTCGGCGACAATGCCGCCTGAGATCACGCGCCTGACGACGCAGTTCCTGAAGGATCCGACCCGGATCGAGGCCTCGCGTCCGGCGATGACGGCCGAGACCATCACCCAGTATCTGGTCCGCATTCCCTCCTCCGACCCCAAGGCCAAGCGCGCCGCCCTGCGTGCGCTCGTCAGCCGCGAGGACGTCAAGAACGGCATCGTCTTCTGCAATCGCAAGTCCGAGGTCGATGTCGTCGCCAAGTCGTTGAAGACCCATGGCTTTGATGCGGCCCCAATTCACGGGGATCTGGATCAGTCGCTGCGGATGAAGACCCTGGCGGCCTTCCGCTCGGGGGAACTGAAACTCCTGGTCGCGTCAGATGTTGCAGCTCGGGGCCTCGACATCCCCGACGTCAGCCACGTCTTCAACTACGATGTCTCGCACCACGCCGACGACTATGTTCACCGCATCGGGCGCACGGGCCGTGCTGGAAAGCTGGGCCAAGCGTTCATGATCGTCACTCCGGCCGACGACAAGTCGCTGGATAAGGTGATGAAGCTGATCAAGATGGAGCCCGAGGAACTGGTCCTCGACATAGACTGGTCCGATCTGGGTGGACAGCGCCGTGCGCGCCCGGCGGCCAAACCCGTCGTTGAAAAGGCCGAGACCGTCCCTGCCGCCGCCGCGGATGAAGCGGACGCGCTTCCGCGCCGTTCGCGTAGCCGTCGTTCCAACCGTGTCGATCCGGCCGTCGAGGCTCCGGTGACCCCGAGCGAACCTGCACCAGTCCTGGTTGCCGTTCCAGCCGAACCTCGCACCGCTGCCGAACCCCGTCTGCGCCAGGCGGACCGTCGGCCCGGCGGACGAACGGAGCGCGATGCTCCACCCGCCCGCGAGGGCGTCGGGTTCGGCTCTGACGTGCCGGCCTTCCTCAGGCGTTCGGTCGCGCTCAAGGCCTGATCCGGCCGTTGAAGAGGGCAAGTCCGGCCGCCCCCTTTAACCCTGTATTACGGAAGCCCGGGTAACGCTCGTCCCCGACAGCGCGCGCAGACCATCGCGCCGCGGGGGACAAGAATGACAGCCAAAGTACAAACCACCCTCCGCGGCCCTGAAGCCTTCTCCCTGGCGCGCCGCGCCGTTGAGGAGATGGAGGCCGCCGGCGTCTGGCCGACCCCGCTGAATTTCGAACTCTGGCTGCACTACCTGGGAGAGCCAAACGGCCCCCTGGGCAAGGAGATGCAGCGCCTGATCGCCTCCGGAACCGCCTTCACTGAAGGCACTGCGGAAATGCTGGCGGCGGAGTACCTCCCGCGCGGCCGCCTGTCCGAGGAGATCCGCGACGCTGGTGACGTTCTGAACCGCGAATTGTCGACGGTCTCCGAGGCGATCGCCAAGGCCCAGCAATCTCAGGCGGCCTATGGCCAGACCCTGGCCGGCGCATCGACCCAGCTTGAGGCCACCTCGGAGCCGACTGCCTTGCTAGGGGTCGTATCGACCCTGACCAAGGCGACCACAGAGGTTCAGGCCGAGAACGCCACGATGGAGAAGCGTCTGGAAACCTCGACCCGGGAGGTTGCCCGTCTGCGCGAGCACCTTGAGCAGGTCCGGCGTGACGCCATGACCGACGCGCTCACCAACCTGGCCAACCGCAAGGCGTTTGACGAAGAGCTCCTGCGCGCCTGCGACGAGGCCGAGAAGAAGCGTCATCCGATGACGCTCGCCGTGCTCGACATCGACCACTTCAAGCGCTTCAACGATACCTGGGGCCACCAGACGGGCGATCAGGTGCTGCGCTACGTCGCCAGCGTCATCGGCCGAGTGTCGAAGTCGCCGCGCGTCGCCGCCCGCTTTGGCGGCGAAGAGTTCGCGGTGATCTTCCCGGGCGAGTCTGCCGCTGTCGTGGAAGCCGCGCTCAACGCCATCCGGACCGAGATCGGGGCCCGCTCTCTGCGCCGTCGCTCGACCAACGATGAACTTGGAGCCGTGACCATCTCGGGCGGACTGGCCCAGCGTCGTCCCGGCGAAAGCGGTTCGGAGCTGCTCGATCGTGCGGATGCTGCGCTCTACGCATCGAAGCGGAATGGTCGAAACCAGGTCACCAACGGCGAACGTCTCGAGGAAGCGGCCTAGCCCTCTCCCCGTACCGACCTGCTAGACTGGCAAGATGCGTAGTTTCGCTTTCGCCGTCGCCTACTGGACCCTTTCGATCACCTACGGGCTGACGGCCGCCTTCGCTGCCCTGACCCCGGGACGGAACGCCACCGCCGCCGTGATCCGCGCCTATGTGCGCCGCATGGTGCAGGCCATGAGGCTGTTCGCCGGCATCCGCATCGAGGTTCGCGGCCGGGAACGCCTGCCCACCGGTGCCTTCATCATCGCCTCCAAGCATCAGAGCTGGGGCGATGGATTCGCGACCTATGACCAGTTCGACGACCTGGCCTTCGTCACCGGCGACCATCTGGAGAAGTTTCCCCTGCTGGGAACCGTGCTCAGAAAACTCGGGGCCATCGTCGTCAACAACTGTGGCGGTCGCGAAGCCCGGGAATCCCTCAAGCAGAGAGGTGCCGACGCTCACCGCGAAGGGCGGCGCATCCTCATCTATCCGGAAGGCAATCTGGCAAAGGTCGGCGAAAAGTTCCGCTATCGGTCAGGCGTCTGGCACATGTACCGCGACTTCGACATGCCCGTCGTGCCCCTGGCCTCCAACCTCGGCCTGTTCTGGCCTCAGGAGGAGTACCGCAAGCGCCCCGGCACGGCGACGCTGGAGTTCCTGGATCCCATCCCGACAGGTCTCGGCAAGGAAGAGTTCCTCGCCCGGCTGGAGGAAGCGGTAGAGAACAGGACCGCAGAGTTGATCGCTGAGGCCCGGGGCGGCCCCGTGACCCCGAACATCAGGGTTCTTGCACCCGACGAAGCCCGCCGCGCGGCGGCCACGACGGCTTAGGTCGCCGGAATCACCGCGCCGTCGTATCTCTCTGCGATGAAGTCCTTGACCGCCTGACTGCGCAACGCCGCCGCAAGGGCCACGACGCGTGGGTCGTTCTGATCCTCGGCGCGCGTGACCAGATAGTTCACATAGGGACTGTCCCCGCCCTCGATCGTCAGGGCGTCCTCGCGCGGGTTCAGGCCGGCGTCCAGCGCGTAGTTGGTGTTGATGACAGCCATATCGACCTGATCCAGCACGCGCGGCAGGGTCGCGGATTCCAGCTCGCGGAAGCGCAGGTTCTTCGGGTTCTCGACGATGTCGCGCAAGCTCTGCGACGGGTTCGTGGCGTCCGCCAACCGGATCAGCCCGGCCGTCTGCAGCAGGATCAGCGACCGCCCGACCGAGGACGCATCGTTGGGAATGGCCACATCGGCCCCGTTCGGCAGGGCCGCCAACGTCTCGAACCGGCGCGAATAGGCCCCCAGCGGCTCCACATGGATGCCTGCCACGGTCACCAGGGTCGCCCCGCGCGCCGCATTGAACTCGTCCAGATAAGGCTTGGTCTGGAAGTAGTTGGCGTCGAGCCCACCCTCGACCAGCTGGGTGTTGGGCTGGACGTAGTCGTTGAACACACGCACCTCGATCGGCGTTCCGGCCTCGGCCAACGACGGGGCCAGGAACTCCAGGATCTCGGCGTGTGGCACAGCCGTGGCCCCCACGACCAGCGGCTCCGTGCCATCGGCGGCCTTTTCGGCTCCCTGTCCGCAGGCGGCCAGAACCATTGAGGCGGCGGCGATCAGGAGCGAGCGGCGAAGCATGGGGAGATGCCTTTCGTCTGGGGGGAAATCAGCGGTGCGAGACCCTGGCGACCAGGGCATCGCCGAGCATCTGCAGAATTTGTACGAGAACCAGCAGCAAAACTACGGTCACGACCATGACATCGGTCTGGAACCGCTGATAACCGAACCGAACGGCCAGATCACCGAGCCCGCCCGCCCCCACCACCCCCGCCATGGCGGTGTAGCTGACGAGCGCGATGGCCGTGACGGTGGCCCCCGCGATGATGCCGGGCATGGCCTCTGGCAGCAGGGCCCGCGTGACGATCTGGAAGGTGGAGCCGCCCATGGCCTGGGTCGCCTCGACCACCCCCTTGTCGACCTCGCGCAGCGCCGTCTCGACCAGGCGCGCATAGAAGGGCGCGGCCCCGACGACCAGCGGCGGGATCGCGCCCGCCACCCCCAGCGACGTGCCGACCAGGATGACCGTCACCGGCAACATGACGATCAGCAGGATGATGAAGGGCACCGACCTCAGAATGTTGACGATCAGCGACAGCAGGCCATTCAGCACCGGATTGGCCGCCAGCCGCCCCTTGCCGGACAGATACAGCAGCACCCCCAGCGGGATGCCGAACACGACCGTCAATGCCATCGACCCGCCGAGCATCAGCAGGGTATCGCGCGTCGCCCGTGCGATCTCGGGCCCGTCGATGTTGGCGAAGAACTCCATCAAACCGCCTCCACCACCACGCCGCGTTCAGATAGACGCGCCACGGCGGCCTCGGCGTCGCCACCGGTGAAGGCCACGACCATCTGGCCATAGGGCTCGCCCCGGATACGGCTGATGCGACCCGACAGGATGGAGTAGTCGACGCCCACCGACCGCGCGACGCGGCTCAGCTCGGGCTCATAGGTCGCCGGCCCCCGGAATGTGAGGCGCGCCAGCCGCCCGCCGGCCGGAGCCAGAGAGGCGTCGAACGTCTCGCCCCCCTCGCCTTCCGCCAGCATGGCCTGCGTCACCGGTGATTTTGGATGCAGGAAGACATCGGCGGTCGCTCCCTCCTCCACCACCCGCCCGTCCTTCAGCACCGCCACCCGGTCGCAGACGCGGCGCACCACCTCCATCTGGTGGGTGATCAGCACGATTGTCAGGCCGAGCTCACGGTTCAGCTCGTCCAGCAGGCTCAGGATCTCGTCGGTCGTCTCGGGATCCAGCGCGCTGGTCGCCTCGTCGCACAGCAACACCTCGGGCCCACAGGCAAGGGCGCGTGCGATACCCACCCTCTGCTTCTGCCCGCCCGACAGCTGCGCCGGATGCTTCTTGGCGTGCTCGGCCAGCCCCAGCCGGGCCAGCAGTTCACTCGTCCGCGCCCTGACCTCGGTGTCCGGCCTACCCTCCAGCCGCAGCGGAAAGGCGATGTTTTCCTCGATGGTCTTGGCGTTCAGCAGGTTGAAGTGCTGGAAGATCATGCCGATCCGTCGCCGCGCCGCGCGCAATGGAGCGGGCTTCAGCGCGGTGATCTCGTCGTCGCCGACGAACACCTTGCCGACGTCCGGTGTCTCCAGCCGATTGATCGTCCGGATCAGGGTAGACTTGCCCGCGCCCGAGCGCCCGACCACGCCGAACACCTGGCCTCGCGAGACCGTCAGATCGACGGCGTCCAGCGCCACGCGCTCGCCCGCGGCGCTTCGATAGCGCTTGGTCACGCCTTCCAGCCGGATCATCTCAGTCGGTCTCGAGCGCCGCCGCCGGGATGATCGTCACGCTCTCGCCGCACCCACAGGCGTCGGTCTGGTTCGGATTGCGGAACACGAACTTGGACGCCAGCTTGGTTGTCTCGTAATCGACCTCTGATCCGATCAGGAACAGGATCGCCTTGGGCTCGATCAGGATCGTCACGCCCTTGTCCTCGACCACCTCGTCCATGGGCTCGATACGGTCGGCATAGGCAAACGTGTACTCCTGCCCCGCACAGCCGCCGTTTTTCACCCCGACCCGCAGGGCGACATAGGGCTTGTCCGCCGTCTCGATGATCTCGCGCACGCGCGCAGCGGCGGCCTCGGTCAGGGTGACGACCTTGGGGCGCGGGCGACGGGGGCGGTCCGTGGTCTGGAGCTGGGTCATCAGAACATGTTCAGGGCCAGTTTGGCCTCATCGCTCATCTTGGAGGGATCCCAAGGCGGCTCGAACACCAGATTGGCACGCGCCGATCGGACGCCCTCGACCTTCTTGACCGCGTCCTCGATCCAGCCCGGCATCTCGCCCGCCACCGGGCACCCCGGCGCCGTCAGGGTCATGTCGATCAGCACATCGCGGTCGTCCGACAGGTCGACCTTGTAGATCAGACCCAGCTCATAGACGTCGACCGGGATCTCCGGGTCAAAAACGGTCTTCAGCGCCGCGATCAGATCGTCGGTCAGCCGGTCGATCTCGGCCTGATCCAGCGCAGCCTTCTGCGGCTCCGCCCAGGTCTCGGCGAAGGTCTCGCTGGCGGTGATCTTTTCGTCTGTGTCGCTCACACGAAGAATTCCCGGGCCTTGATGAGGGCGTCCGCAAACGCGTCCGCCTCTTCCACTGTGTTGTATAGGGCGAAGCTGGCCCGCGCGCTCGAAGTCAGTCCGAAACGCCGCGACAGAGGCTCTGCGCAGTGCAGGCCGGCCCGCACCGCCACGCCGTAACGGTCCATGACCTGGGCCACGTCGTGGGCATGGGCTCCGTCGACCGTGAAGGTAAGGATCGCCCCCTTGCCTGGTGCCGTCCCAACGATCCGCAGCCAGTTCAGGCCTGACAGTCGCGCCACGGCATGGTCATAGACCGCCATCTCGTGGACCGCGATCGCCTTGCGGTCGAAGCTCATGAACCATTCCAGCGCCGCGCCCAGCCCGATCGCCTCCAGGATCGGCGGCGTCCCCGCCTCGAACCGGTGCGGGATGCCGGCATAGGTGACCACATCCTCTGTGACGGTGGCGATCATCTCGCCCCCGCCCTGATACGGCGGCAGGGCCTCCAGCGCGGCGCGCTTGCCATACATCCCGCCGATGCCGGTCGGGCCGTACAGCTTGTGGCCGGTGAAGACGTAGAAGTCGCAATCCAGCGCCTGGACGTCCGGGCTGCAGTGCACCGCCCCCTGGCACCCGTCGACCAGCACCAGAGCGCCCGCTGCATGGGCCAGATCGGCAACGCCACGGACGTCGTTCACGGTGCCCAGCACGTTCGACATATGGGTCACAGCAACCAGCCGGGTTCTCGGCCCGATCAGGTCCGCCAGCGCCGCCATGTCCAGCGAACCATCGTCCAGCACCGGCGCCCACCTCAGCACGACGCCGAATCGGTCCCTCAGCATCGACCACGGCACGATATTGGCGTGGTGCTCCATCTGGGTGGTGATGATCTCGTCGCCGGGCTTCAGGCTCTGCGCCAGCCCGGCCGCGACCAGATTGAAGGCCTCGGTGCCGCCCTTGGTCCAGACGATCTGGTCGGAGCTCTCGGCGTTCAGGAACCGCGCGACCGTCTCCCTCGCCTGCTCGAACGCCTCGGTCGTCTCATTGGCCAGGGTATGCAGGCCGCGATGGACGTTGGCGTAGGAGCCCTCCATGGCGGCCGTCAGGGCATCGATCACCGCGCGCGGCTTCTGCGCCGAGGCGGCCGAGTCCAGATAGACCAGCGGCTTGCCGTTCACTGTCCGCGACAGGATCGGAAACTGCGCACGGGCGGCATAGGGATCGAAGCGGGTCAGAGGCGCGCCGTCAGCCATGACCTCACCCCCTCTCGTGCGCCCTCATGCGCGATGCGGTCGACGACCTCGATCAGAAACGCCTGGGTCAGCAGGGCCCGGGCCTCGTCCGCCGGAATGCCGCGCTGCTCCATGTAGAACAGGGCACTCTCGTCCAGATTGCCGACGGTATTGCCGTGAGCGCACTGCACGTCGTCGGCATAGATTTCCAGCTCCGGCTTGGCGTTCGCCTCGGCTCGTTCGCCCAGGATCAGGCCATGGTGGCCCATCCGCGCGTCAGTGCCGTCGGCCCCGCGCTCGACGACGATCTTGCCCTGGAACACGCCGCGCGCGGTGTCGCGCACAACCCCCTTGGTCAGTTGCGAGGTAAGGCCGTTCAGGCCGCCGTGACGGACGATGCTGGTCAGGTCGGCATGGCGCTCGGCCGACAGGGCATAAAGCCCATCCAGAGTGACATCCGTCCCCTCGCCGCCATGGGAGACATGGGTTTCCTGCCGCTGCAGCTTCGCACCGTTTGTGATCGTCGTCTGGCGATACACGGCACCCGGCGCTGCCTTCACATGTGCGACGGCAACAGAAATCGAATCGGCGGGCTCCTCGACCAGAACGACACGCGTCACCTCGGCACCAGCCGGGATGTCCAGATCGATCCGATAGTTGGCGACGTATCCTGCGCCTGCGCCTTCATGGCTTTCCAGCAAGGTCAGCTTGGCGCCGGGCTTGACCGCGATCCGGACCGAGGCGCTGTGCCCCGTCCCCATGGCATCCGAAACAAACCTCAGCCGCAGCGTCTGCTCGCCCGAAGCGACGAAGGCGTCGGCCCCGACCGCCCGGCCGTTGGCAAACGCAATCTCCTCGCCCCCCAGATCGGAGAAGGGGCCGCCCGGCGCGATCTGGACGGCCGGAGACGACGGCGGCGTCTCGCGCAGCACCCGTGCCAGGTCGGTGTACTTCCACGCCTCGACCCGCCGCGACGGGAAGGTGGAGGGATCGCGCAGATCGACGGCCGTCACGCGGCCTGCGGCAGATACTTGTCGTACCCTTCCGCCTCTAGTTGGAGCGCCAACTCCGGTCCGCCGGACGCCACGATCCGGCCGTTCGCCAGCACGTGCACCCGGTCGGGTTTGATGTAGTCCAGAAGCCGCTGATAGTGGGTGATCACCAGCATGGCCCGATCGGGCGACCGTAGCGCGTTCACGCCTTCCGACACGATCCGCAGGGCATCGATGTCGAGGCCGGAATCCGTTTCGTCCAGGATCAGCAGCGAAGGCTCCAGGAGCGCCATCTGCAGGATCTCCATCCGCTTCTTCTCACCGCCGGAGAAGCCGACGTTGAGCGGGCGCTTGAGCATGTCGAAGTCCATCTTCAGCGCCTTGGACGCCGCCTTGACCTGCTTCAGGAAGTCCGGCGCGGACACCTCGTCCTCGCCGCGCGCGCGCTTCTGGGCATTCAGCGCGGTGCGGACAAACGTCAGAGCCGGCACACCCGGGATTTCGATCGGATACTGGAACGACAGGAACACGCCCTTCGCCGCCCGCTCGGCAGGCTCCAGATCCAGTAGGCTCTCACCGCGCCATTCGACCGCACCTTCGGTCGCCTCATAGCCAGGCCGGCCCGACAGAGCATAGCCCAGCGTCGACTTGCCCGCCCCGTTCGGCCCCATGATGGCGTGCACCTCGCCCGCCGGAACGTCGAGCGTCAGCCCCTTGAGGATCGGTTTGTCGCCAACGGAGACGTGGAGGTTGGAGATGGAGAGCATCAGTTAGCTTCTGGCTTGGGCTGAACGCGCGTCAGGTCTTGCCGCGCGTCGTAGAGGGATAGGATCAGGACCTCCGCTTCGAGAACCTGAAAGACGAGAACCTTGTGCCAGCGGAGCAGGCTGGCTTCGCGCAGACCCGTCCAGCGCGACGGTCGATAGGCGAACGGCCGATTGCCAATCCGGAGCGACAAGGCCTCGCTCTCGACAAGCACTCGGTCGGTCAGACGCGGATCCTGGCTCTCCAGATAATCCAGCCAGTCGCGTTGTGCGTCTCGCGCTTCCTTCGACCATCGAACGAGCCTCATCGACCATATCGGGCCTTCAGTTCGCCGAAGACCTCATCGTGGCTGAACGTGCGTCCGGCCGCGACATCTTCCAGGCCCCGCCGGATCGAGGCGATCTGCTCGGCGGACAAGGGCGAGCCGAACTGGGCCTCGTTGTCGGCGGCGACCCGTTCCGCGGCGGAGGCAATAAAGGCCTCGACCGGCATGCCGATCTCGGCAGCGGCCCGCTTCAGACGGTCATAAGCGTCGGCTTCGAGGGGGATGGAAATGGTTGCCATGGCTTCGCTCATCCCACGCTCCCTTCCAGCGAGATCGCCACCAGCTTCTGCGCTTCGACGGCGAACTCCATCGGCAGCTTCTGCATGACGTCGCGGACGAAGCCGTTGACCAGCAGGGCGACCGCCTCCTCCTGGCTCAAACCGCGCTGCTGGGCATAGAACAGCTGGTTGTCTGACAGCCGCGTCGTCGTCGCCTCGTGCTCAAGCTGGGCCGAGCCGTTGCGGGCCTCGATATAGGGTACGGTGTGACTGCCGCAGTCGCCGCCGATCAGCAGGCTGTCGCACTGGGTGAAGTTGCGCACGCCCGTCGCCTTCGGATGCACCGAGACCAGACCGCGATAGGTCGAGTCAGACTTTCCGGCCGAGACCGCCTTGGCGATGATCCGGCTCTTCGAGTTCTTGCCCAGGTGGATCATCTTGGTGCCGGTGTCGGCCTGCTGATGTCCGTTGGTGATAGCGATCGAATAGAATTCGCCCGAGCTCTCCTCGCCGCGCAGGACGCAGGATGGGTACTTCCACGTCACGGCCGAGCCGGTCTCGACCTGTGTCCAGCTGACCTTTGACCGGTCACCCCGGCAGTCGGCGCGTTTGGTGACGAAGTTGTAGATGCCGCCCTTGCCGTCGGCGTCGCCGGGGTACCAGTTCTGGACCGTCGAATACTTGATCTCGGCGTCGTCCAGCGCGACCAGCTCGACCACTGCCGCGTGCAGCTGGTTCTCGTCGCGCATCGGGGCCGTGCAGCCCTCAAGGTAGCTCACATAGCTGCCCTTGTCGGCGATGATCAGGGTGCGCTCGAACTGTCCGGTCTGGGATGCATTGATCCGGAAATAGGTCGACAGCTCCATCGGGCACTTCACGCCTGGCGGGATGTAGACAAACGACCCGTCAGAAAAGACCGCGCTGTTCAGGGCCGCGAAATAGTTGTCCGAGACCGGCACCACCGATCCCAGATATTGCCGCACCAGCTGGGGATATTCCCGCAAGGCCTCAGAAATCGGCATGAAGATCACGCCGACCTTGGCAAGCTCCGCCTTGAAGGTCGTCACCACGCTGACGCTGTCGAACACGGCATCGACCGCATAGCGGGGGGCGCCCTCGACGCCCGCCAGGACCTCCTGCTCCTTCAGCGGAATGCCGAGCTTCTTGTAGATCTCCAGGATTTCCGGATCGACCTCGTCCAGCGACTTGGGGCCGTCCTTCTTCTTGGGTGCCGCATAGTAGAACAGCGACTGGTAATCGACCGGTTCGTACTTCACCGAGGCCCAGGTCGGCTCTTCCATGGCCAGCCAGCGCTCATAGGCGGCCAGACGCCATTCCAGCATCCACTCGGGCTCGCCCTTCTTCTCGGAGATGAAGCGCACGATGTCGGCGTTCAGCCCGCGCGGGGCGAACTCGGTCTCGATGTCAGAGGTGAAGCCGTGCTCGTACTTCTCCAGTGCGGCGACGGCGTCGATGGTTTCCTGAACAGCGGCCATGGCTTAGGCGTTTTCCTTCGCGCGCTCGGTGTGGCGGGCGCGATGCCTCGCATATGCGCGCGTCCAGGCGTCGGAGAAGCGCGACCAATCGTCTTTCGTCGTGCCCCAACCACCGGAGACGCGCACGCCGCCGGTCGCCAGATCCAGTCGCCCCATCGCCACGATGGCCCGGCTCGGCTTGGTCTTGCCTGATGAACAGGCGCTACCGGCTGAGACCATGACGCCGTCCAGGTCCAGAACGATCAGGGCCTGCGGGCTCTCCCAGTCCGGCACTGAGAGGAACAGGGTGTTGGGCAGACGCGGCGCGCCCTTGCCGATGATGATGGCCCCGGCCGCCTCAACGACTGCCTCGGCGTCATCGCGCCAGGCCGCATGCGCATGCGCCGTCGTCAGGTCGCGCACCGCGCACTCGGCCGCGACGCCAAAACCGTGGATGCCCGGCACGTTCTCGGTCCCGGCTCTGAGACCCCGCTCCTGACCCGCGCCCCGCACGATCTGCACCGCCGAGCGGCCTTCTCCCAGCACCAGCGCCCCCACGCCCTGCGGTCCACCCAGCTTGTGCGCCGACAGCGTCAGGGTGTCGGCCTTCAGCGCCGCCATAGACACCGGAATCTTGCCCGCCGACTGGATGGCGTCGACGTGCAGCCAGCCGCCGTATTCGCGCACCAGGGTCGCGGCCTCGCGGATCGGCTGGATCACCCCGCTCTCGTTGTTGGCATGGTGGATCGCCACCACCGCCTTGCCGGGCGCGCGCAACAGTTCCGACAGCTTGCCGAGATCGATCACACCGCGACCGTCGACCGGCAGGACCTTGACCGGCTTGCCCGACGCGATGGCCGCTTCGGCCACACACGGGTGCTCGGACGCACAGACGATCAACCGCTCGTACCCGGCCGCCAAGGCGCTGGCGATGGCCTGGGCGTTGGATTCCGTGCCGCCGGACGAGAAGACGACGGACTGGGCGTCCGCTCCGACCATCTCGGCCAGGCGGGCCCGCGCCGTCTCGACCCGCGCCCGCGCGCGCCGCCCGGCCGCATGC
>VYLP01000104.1_pt1 | contig 44932 bp, 45 predicted proteins | sample 5114311 | NCBI WGS metagenome assembly VYLP01 (sample SAMN12291775, study PRJNA351875) | freshwater metagenome | isolation source: freshwater lake | place: USA: Michigan, Lansing Lake | collected 2013-08-14 | reverse complement strand
CGCTCCTGCCCGCGCCAAGCCCTTGTGTGCCACCAGGTCGGTTTCCTCCCTTCGCCTTGTTCCGGATGCTGTTACGCCCCGTCGCCACCGCGACCCCCGGACCGGGACACCAACGGACGGGACAGCTGCAGACCAAACGGAGAAACCACCATGGATAAGGCCAATTTCGAAATCGTCGGAAACGTCGGCAAGATTGAGATCAAGACCTTCGGCAAGACCGGCAAACTCGCAACCCTCAGCGTCGCCACCTCCGAGCGCTGGAAGACCGAAGACGGCACGCAAAAGGACCGCACCTACTGGCACCGCGTCACTGTCTTTGCCCCCGCCCTAATCGCTCGCATCGAGACGATGGTCCAGAAGGGCACCCGGGTTCGCCTACTCGGTCGCATCCGTCCCAGCTCCTACGACGACGATCAAGGTCGCACCCGCTACGTCATCGAGTTTGTCCTAGGCCCCTTCAGCGAACTTGAAGTCCTCGCTCGCGGCAAAGTCAAAACCGAAAGCTCTGGCCCCGAAGCAGACCTGCCGATGGAGGCCGCCGCCTAGCCAATTCATCCTAGCAAACTAGCCCAAGGGCGGAGCCTAACGTTTAGGGCGAGTTCGGGGCTTCTCGAAAGCGGACATTTACGGTACTGCGGGATAGTTACACGTCAATACCTTCGAATATCCTACAAACTTGTGACTAAACTCGACAGGCCTTTGTCCATTCACAAGACGCAATGCGCACCCGAGCCGTGACGACCTCAATTAGCAACGTGGGTTGCCACTTCCCAAAATAGATCGCTTGGTTCTACCCCAAGTCCTGGTGCATCCGGTATAATATATTGACCTGACTGGCACTCCATATTGGTGACAAGATACTTTTTATTGTTATCAAATACGGAATGTTGATACTCGTGGTAGGGCAGATTCTGGATAGTAGCGGCGGCCTGCAAACTGGCGGCTTGAAAAATGCCGATCCCGATACTGGCATGGGGAATAATCTTACAGTGACTTGACGCAGCCAGATTTGCAATTCTCATAAATTGTGTGATGCCCGTGTGTCCCATTTCAGGTTGCACTACAGAGCAGCCACGCTTCTCTATCCGTCGAGATGCTTCATACACTGTTCGCCATTCTTCACCCGCCGCGATTGCTACGTGAGTTTTTTGAGCAACGTCGATAATGCCGTTAACATCCTCGGGAGCAACAGGTGCCTCTGCAAAATAGAGGTTATACTCCTGCATTGCGCTAATGAGTGAAATTGCATCAGCAGAAGTATACTTCCAATGCATGTCAATCATTATGTCGGCATCGGGTCCTAACCCCTCGCGCAAGGCGCGCATCTCGTTGACAACGCCTTCGCCACTTACTACCGCAGCAAATTTAAACCCCCGATAGCCCTTTGCTTGGAAATGCTGGGCCAACTCACATCTTTCTACAAGTGTTTCTCGAGGCAAACCCGAGATGTAAGCTGGTATTTTAGAACGTCGTTTACCACCAAGTAAATTATAGACTGGTTGAGAGGTGATTTTGCCACATACGTCCCACAATCCAATGTCTATTGCCGCAAGCGCATCGAGATAAAAGCCTCCAGTAAAACCTCGAACCCGCATTTGATCGTAAAGATCCTCCCAGATCACAGAAACCTCAAATGGATCTCGGCCAATTATGACAGGCGACAACAAATCGTTAATGATGTGACAAACTGCCTCTGGTGCGCAGATCCCATATGTTTCGCCCCAGCCAATAGTGCCATCTGAAGTCGTTATGCGGATGACGACTGATCGGTCACTTGTAGGGTAAATTGTGCGGTTCCCTTTGCGAACAATATAGCCTTTCGAGTTGACTTTTTCATCATCCATCAGTGGACCGAGATACGGAACATCTCTGGATATTGATATGATGAAGCAATCAATTGAATCTATCGTGTGAGCCATCATGGTTCCTAACCTAGACATTACTTAAGAGACGAAAATGACGCTAGGTCAGTTGTAAAACATCCTGAGAGCGTTTCCAAAAGGTCATAATGTCGTCTTCATCAAATCGATCTAACGGCACGCTGGGTGCGCGGACATATGTGTCCTCAATTAGACCTCTCTGACGTAAAACAAACTTTGTCATGTTCCAGCGATATATAGATTGGATATTTAATAGCGGCAAAATTGCCGTGAATATTTTTCGCGCCTCATCTTCTTTTTGGTTGCGGTATGCGTTCACTAGAGCGACGTGCATCTCTGTGAGCTCTGCGGCCGGGACGGTACCCAGCGCACCTCTTCTTAGTTCGTCTATGATGAAACGCCCTCCAGCGCCCCCAAAAACTCCAATCAGACTATCCGGCGCCAATTCTAATAATTCAGATATCCGCTGACCGCTTGGTATGTTTTCTTCTTTTACGTAATGGATTTCCGGAACCGCGTTCAAAACCTCTATTACCTTCTGGACAGGCAATGCCGGCCCCACAGGTGCCGGCGCATTTTGTAACATTATTGAAATTGGGAAAGCAGCCGCTAGCGCTGAATAAAACTGGATGATTTTGGCGGTATCATCGCCACAATCCTTGCTCGGCATGACCATTGTACAAACGGCCCCGGCGTTCACACCGGCCTCAGTAAATGTTTTGGCTTGATCAAGGTTTGTGCCGGTGCCGCCAACGATGAAAGGGATCTTTCCCGCAGTCATCTCGCCGACTATTTTGGTCAAATCTTTTCGCTCGGATCCGCTTAACTGATCATATTCACTCGCCAATCCGGGGAAAACGACCCCGTCGCTTCCAGCATCGATAGCATACTCGATTACGCGCTGAAAGCTCTCATAGTCCACGCTGCCATCAGCGCTAAATGTTGTAGGAATGACGGGAAGAGTGCCAGTTATAGAGTGGGCATTCGGCAAAGGCATGCTTTCATTCTCCTGAATTTTATGTTGCTATAAAAGTAACATATGATAAAGGCAAGACGTAAATTGCTCTTTGAGAATTAGGCCAATTACTAAGATAGCATCGTCCTTCGGGGCAAGAATCGGGCGGCTATCTCCTGTCGTGGAGGGAACAAATGGCGGATTTTTCAATGCTTCTGCGCGGCGGTAGAATCGTCGATGGCACAGGTTCTCCGTCTCGCATTGGAGACGTTGCGATAATTGGAGGTCAGATAGCGAGCATTGCTTATGCCGGTGAGTTGAGGTGCGCAAAGGCTGAGTGCGAAATAGATGCTTACGGTTTGATCGTGGCACCGGGGTTTATCGACGCACATACGCATGATGATCGAGCGGTACTGATTGACCCGCAGATGACCTGCAAGTTGAGTCAAGGTGTAACAACTGTCATTACCGGAAACTGCGGTATTAGCTTAGCCCCATTGGCCGATATCGAGGTGGTCGCTCCGCTTACTCTGCTTGGAAACTCACAAGATTTCCGATACCGACAAACGCGGGACTATTTTGATGCAATTCGAAATGCCAGACCGGCGGTCAATGTCGCTTCACTTGTCGGTCACATCACGCTTCGCCTAGCGTGTATGGATGATCTTTCAAAAAGCGCTAATCCTGCTGAGCTAAGCAAAATGAGCTCCCTGCTGAGTGAATCCCTTGATGCTGGCGCTCTCGGGTTTAGCACAGGCTTATTCTACCATCCAAACGCGGCAGCTGATATTGATGAAGTCTCGGCCTTAGCGAGCATAGTCGCGAAAGCAGGGGGTATTTATGCGACCCATATTCGTGACGAGCGTAATCATATAATTGAAGCAATATATGAAGCGACGACCACTAGCCGGCAAGCTGGAATCTCCCTTGTTATATCGCATCACAAATGTGCGGGGCCCGATAATCATGGTCGCAGCACCGAAACCCTGGCACTCATCGACCAATTGGGCGAAAGCCAGGATATAGCGATTGATGTGTATCCCTACGCGGCCGGATCTACTTTACTTGATCCTCAGTATGTAGATGAGCGCATAAGGGTCATGGTAACCTGGTCTCGAGATTACCCCGAATTCATTGGTCGAGATATTTCTGAAATTGCACTTGAAATGGGGTGCACCCAGAAGGAAGCGGCAGCAAAATTGATGCCCGCTGGTGCTATTTACTTTTCAACTGACGAACAGGATGTGCGCAGAATACTGGCGTATCGAAAAGCCATGATCGGCTCCGACGGCTTGCCGCATGATCCCCACCCGCATCCACGGCTATGGGGAACTTTTCCCAGAGTATTGGGGCACTATTGCCGTGATATCGGATTATTTTCGCTTGAGACTGCTGTTCATAAGATGACCGGTTTGCCGGCCGAAACGTTTCGATTGAAGGGCCGTGGCGGGATTAAGGAGGGCAATATTGCTGACATTGTAATATTTGACGAAACAGAAATAAAGGACGTCGCTACCTTTCAGGACCCTCAAAAACCGGCATGCGGAATCGACAAAGTGATTGTAAACGGAAGTGTTGCTTGGGCCAACGGTCAACCGACCGGCGAACGGACCGGTTCAGTCATAACTAGAAGCCAAGTTTAGCCATTTTGGGAGAATTAGCATGCTGATCGATGTTAGAATTTATCAGACGAGACCGGGCACTCGGGAACGTCACTTGGAACTATTCAATAAGCATGGGCTCAAACCGCAATCGCGACTTCTAGGCGAGCCGTTTGCCTATCTGAAATCGATAGAAGACCCAAACGAATTCATATTGATGTGGGCGTATGATAATCTTGAGGATCGCGATATCAAAAGAGAAAAAATGTGGAATGACAAAGAATGGAACGAATATGTAAAATTAAGCAAAGACCTAAATGCCGTTATAAGTCAATATAATAAACTTCTTGAGACATAATAGAAGGGTTATTCATTCTCTCTATATTCCCACAAAACAATATTTAAATATCAATTTTTGATACACACTCTGTGCCCGTCAATCATCTAAATGTTCTCACGAGGGGAAAATTGAATCAGAGAAGAGGTCTCTTGCCTAAGCGGTAATTGGCTCTGTAGAGTCAATAAATCGGCAACGTTCGTCAACGCTTCTAATAGTTCGGGCACGTTGCTCTCTGGTATCCAGCCGGAAAGTCCCAGCGCTGCATGGGCTGGTTTACCCACGGCAATGGCAAGAGTGTGTTTCTCCTCACTCTCATGGACCTTGACGCGGACATAACCAAGATCACGGACTTCAGTTAGCTTTTGCTTCAAAGAGGTCTTGTTCTCAAATCCAGCGACTTTCTTTAAACCGTAAATGCTGTCAATGTAGCCATCATCATACTGCGCCAACAATGCGAGCCCAATGCCGCCTTTTGATGCAGGATAGATCCCGATGCGACCGAGCGCTTCCACCGACGGCATGCCAGGCGGCGCGTGATAGAGATAACTAACCGTGTCTTTCCACAACACCCCTAAGGCAACTGTAAGATTGAACCGGCGTAGCTCCTCAAGGGCAGGTAGGGCAGTTCTTATAAAGCCCGACGCGAAAAGGCTTTGAGCTGCCAGCACATACATACCAGGGCCGGTTGTATACTTCCTGTCTTCGGTTTGTCTCGCGAAGCCCATATATGCTAGCGTTTTCAAGAGCCTGTTGGCTCTTGTCGGCTCAAGATCTAGGAGCCTTGCCAGCTTGCGGCCACCGATCGGCTCATCGATACTAGCAAGAGCCTGGAGCACGTTAAACCCGTCAATGAGACTGTGATTTGGCTGTGCGTTAAGCTTCTTTGTCACTTCATGTCCGCCAAATATTGTAAAGCAGGTATGGCTCTAACGCTTTCAGATATGGTCGCTTGCTATCAAGTTATCCCTACTTTGCAAGTGCCATGTTGCTTTAAATGCGCAGAATGTTCGTGCAGGGGCAGCACATGTCACTTGAGTGTCAATCAGAGCTCCATCAACCGCATTTCATTTATCCTTAGCGGGTTGCGCGCTCTAAATTAGCGCTCGCGTTTTGGCATTGACAACGCCACAGCGCGAATTATAGTGCTATTAAAGCATCAAAGTTTTTTGAGGTTATAGGGGGGTGCTATGAAAAATGCGGGGTTAAGAACGACTGGAAGTGCGGTTGTGGCGCTCACCCTTGCTACGGCTATGTCGAGCGCGGCGTTCGCTCAGGATGCTAGCGCAAGCAAAGGAAATTCCGGTGGTGCCGAACCCGCAGTCGATGAAATCATAGTGACAGGGACCCGGGCGAGTCTTGCTAAGGCAATCGATGTTAAGCGTCTGTCAGATCAATTTGTCGACACGGTGGTTGCTGAGGACATCGGTAAGCTGCCGGATGTGAACATTGCCGAATCTCTTCAGCGCGTTTCAGGTGTTCAAATGCAGCGTAGCTTGGGTGAGGGCACCCAAGTTTCAATTCGGGGCCTGAACCAAAACATTACGCTCGCAAACGGCCGTGAAGTCGTTGACGCTGCCGGAAGGGGCGGCTCTGGCGTCGATTCGCTAGGGACTGGCAGTTATGGCCTACTTGCACAGCTCCCTTCAGAAATAATTCAGCGGCTTGTTGTCACCAAGCTTGCTGCGGCTTCCGATATTGAGGGGGCCTTGTCCGGTACAGTGAATATCGTCACGGCTCGGCCACTGGCTTCTTCGAAGAATGTCAGAGCATTTTCCATCGAGGGACTTTACAACGATATAGCCGGCTCAACGGGCTTTCGCGGTTCTGCGCTCTTCTCCCAAAATATTACCGACAACCTCGCAGGATTGTTGAGTGTTTCCTACTCCGATCGGAATATCCGAGATGAATCCGTGTTTTCTTTCGCCGGTTTTACGCCGCTAACCGCGTCATTCGATACAGGTGCAACAAGAAATACGCTCGGCCCCGCCGGAGCGTCCTTGTCGCGAGATCCGAACGGGGACGGCGTCCCAGGGTTCTTTATAGCTGACATCCGCAACACAGAAATTAGCGACAATCGCAAGCGTTTGGGCATAAACACAACACTACAATGGCAACCTAGTGACAGCAGCGAATACTCATTCGACCTGCTATATTCGCGCCAAAAAATCGATCGGTTGCGTGATTGGTATGCGGTTCCACTTTCGGGAAATGGTAATGCCTACTCAGCAATATCATTCTCGCCAACCGAAACTGTAATTTCGGGCGTAGTAAGGTCGCCTTTGCGAGGCGACAGCGAGACATTCAAAGCCACTGGAACAACCATCGCTTCCGGCATTAACGGAAAATGGGCGTTCGGGCTTTTGGATCTATCTGCTGATTTGAGCTATTCACGCTCCGAGCAGGTCGGTTATCAAAAATTTGTAAGACTAACTAGCAAGACATCTTACAATATTCCATTTTCTCTAAATTCCGGTGATGTCCCTAATTTTCAGATCCCCAATGGAGTTGACCTAACCGATCCATCCTTGTTCAACTTCACAAACTTTTTCGATAACTCAGATACTGCTTTGTCGGAATTAAAAGCCGCTCGTTTGGACGCAACGATTAACGTCGATAGCACCATATTGAAAAGTTTAAGATTTGGATGGCGCCTGTCAAATCTAAACGTGGATCTAGCGGCAAATAAAACACAATTAACTGGAGCTATATCTTCGAATACTGTGCCAGACGCATTCCGTGTAACCAGGATAGATATTCTCAAAGGCGTCAGCGGATATCAAAGCTATCCGATACTCATCCCCGTCGTTACGACACCAAATCGCCAGCTCGCGTGTGAAATACGCGGGACAACGTGTACGCCCGAGATCAGATTGCCTTTGGCGAGCTATGACACCGAGGAACAGAACTCCTCCGCGTATATTCAGGCCGATATAGACAGCTATATTGGCGGTATCGTGATTACAGGTAATTTTGGCGCGCGTTATATTGACACTCGCTTCGAGGCAAATGGATCTCGCAATGCTGCCGGAGGAACTATCCTACCGGTTAACACAGTAAAGGAATATAACGATATTCTACCAAGTGCGGCATTCAAATTCGTTGTCTCCAAGAAGTTACTGTTTCGAGTAGGCGCAGCAAAAGTGATTGCCCGCCCAAATTCTGCAAGTCAAAATCCGGGAGTTTCACTCAATTCCACGCCACCCTTTGTGGGTAATGCGGGCAACGCCGAACTCGATCCTTTCCAGGCAACGCAATATGATGTTTCGGCCGAATATTATTTTCGCCCTCAATCTCTCGTTTCCATCGGCCTCTTCAAGAAAGATTTGAAAAGCTTCATCGTCCAAAAATCGTCAGTCGAAATTTACGACGGAAATTCCTACAATGTGAACCGCCCCGTAAATGGTGCCGACGCCAAGATAAACGGCATTGAAATGTTGTTTCAAATGCCATTTGATTTTCTGCCGTCTCCCATGGATGGGTTCGGTACGATCAACACCTACTCATATATCGACAGCGAAACTAAGGACATTAATATCAGAACCGGCGCGCCACTTCCAATTACAGGGCTTTCAAAACATAACTTGAACACCACATTATATTGGGAAAAAGGCAGATGGAACCTTCGTGCCGCCTATAATTGGCGCGGTAAGTATCTAGAGAGCATTGGCCCGGGTGGATCAGGCGTATTTTTCGACTCAGGAGACAATCTTTCTTTGTCGGCTCGCGTGCAAATAACTGATGAATTGAGCCTTGATGTGCAGGCCAACAATGTTCTGGACAGCCGAATTCGAAAATTCGGCGGAGTTGAAGATGCCACGCTACTCTATGGTATGAATGGGCGCACCTTCAGTATTGGCTTGCGAGGCAAGTTTTAGTCAAACCTCAGTTCAGCCTGTGAAACGTTCCTCGCCTGTTATCTACGAGAGTGCCAATTATGTTGAAGAGTATAGACCAAACTAGAATCATACTCGTCGCGCTTTTGGCGGTCTCGGCCTTTCTCAACTATCTTGATAGGCAAGCCTTAGCGATCCTAGCGTCTCCGATCCAAGCAGATTTAAATATTACCAATCAAGGCTATGCGTTCATTGTATCCTCTTTTCTGGTTGCATACTCAGCAGGTAATCTGATCTGTGCTTGGTGTATTGAAAAATGGGGAGTGAGGATCGCCTTACCCGTATTTGTTCTGTGGTGGTCAACTGCAAACTTTCTCACCGGTTTTGCAACCGACACAAATACTGTTGCAGCAACACGCTTTGCACTGGGTTTAGCTGAAACCGGCGGCTTTATCGCCATAACAGTGATGGCTCAAGATTCTTTCAAGCCCAGCCAAAGGGCATTGGTTATTGGATGTTGCAATGCTGCAGCGATGATCGGTGCAACCTTATCGCCGCCAATTATCGCTTGGCTGTACGAAATTTACGGATGGCGCATGGCTTTTTATAGCACGGGTCTTCTTGGCGCTGTCTGGACATTCTGCTGGGTTCTGTTGTTTGTCCGTAACGCTGATAAACGCGACTTAAGTTACGACGAAAAGATTGACGAACAAAATACATCCACCGATCAGAGTCGCGATGACTCACCGGTAAGTTACTTGTCGGTGATAAAAAATAGGAAGGCATGGGCAATCGTTTTTGGGAAAATGCTAACCTATCCTATATGGTTTTTTTATCTATTTTGGTTTCCGAAGTATTTGACAGACGAAAGAGGCCTCTCCGTCGCAGAGCTTGGTCAGACGGTTTGGGTAACCTATTTGGCAGCTGCTGTAGGCTCTATTATTGGTGGCATGGCTTCCGGACTTCTGATCAAAAGGGGAATGGTACCGCAAGCTGCCCGCCTTTGGATTATGGCCTTTGTTGCTGTGGTTGGTACAATCGGGATCATAAACGGATTTGAGCCACCCATAATTATTAGTATCGCAGTTGCGTCGTTTGTCGCTTTTGTGCAGATGTTCTGGCAAATCAACATCCAAGTGTTATCAACAGACATATTTAGCAAAAGAGAGCTTGTTAAAGTTATAAGCATGGGAGCGGTTATAACGAGCATTGCCAGCGTAATATCGAACACACTAGTTGGGTCTCTTGTTGAAACGATATCTTATCGTCCAATGTTTATAGTCATGGGGTTTGCCTATGCATTCGCATTCTTAATCGTTTGCTTATTACTGAGAGAACCAAAATCCAAAGATAGCTCTGCGGATTAGGCGGATGAATCAAGAATTGTTCGTAGCGATTGAATGGGGGACTGCCCGATTAAAGGCGAGTTTGCTAGATTCAAATGGTGCAATACTGGACACCATAGAAAAGCCCGTCCGGCTTGCACAACTTGATCGTGAAGACATGGAGGCTCAGTTGAGCGAGTTGGCGCATCGTTGGCCATCTACTAAACGCCCAATTTTGCTAGCTGGTATGATCGGGTCCTCTATGGGTTGGCATGACGTTGCGCATCTGCCTTGTCCCGTCACGTTCGATATGATTGGCGGCGGATTGAGTCATCACGAAATTAATTCTCATCGGGTGGTCATAATCCCGGGGCTGAAGTGCACATCGCGTTTTGGGGACTTTGAAGTCATGCGCGGTGAAGAGGTCTTGGCAGCAGGGTTAGCTGCTTCTGAGCCTCTTGAAGACATTCTGCTTCTATCCGCGCCAGGAATGCATGGAAAGTGGATCGAGATCGGTTGCGGGGCCGTGACCCGCTTTCATACGTCGATGACGGTGGAGCTCGTCTCATTGATCGCTGAGAATAGCTTCCTAGCCCCTGCCATGAAGTCGCCCCCAAGTGTTTGTCCGGCATTCTTTAAAGGAGTGGAGCGCGGATTGGAGGGGGGAGGACTGGGTCGTTTGTTGTTTACTGCTCGAACCGGAGAAATGGCGGGGCAATTCAATAAAAATGAAACCGCTTCCTATGTTTGGGGGATTTTGATTGGTTCCGATTTACGAGAAATTGAATCCGTAAATAATCGTTCGATATATCTCTCGGGATCCAAGATCGCAGTAGAACTTTTTTCAGCTGCGTTGTCTCATATGAATCTAAAATCAAAGACAATCTCAATGGATGAAGCAATTGCGATGGGTTTTGCAAAAATACAAAAGCTACTTTAGGTGTGCTTTCCCATATTGCAGTTAGTTTCAATCCTGATGTCTGAAAATGTTGTTTGTCCTCAAGGCGTTAAATTGGGAGTGTGCGCTAGTGTCTGGCAAACCATTTATCGGTATCGATTGGGGTACAAGCAGCATGCGTGCGATGCTTTGCACGCCGGACCGCGAGGCACCCGATAGCAACGATGTTATTCTTGGAGCAGGCATTTCAAAATTAGACCGTCCCATCGGTGACGTTCTCTTGGATATCATCAGACCTTGGGAAGACCGCTTTGGTCAGTTGTCGGTCATCATGGCTGGTATGGTGGGTTCAAATATTGGCTGGCATAACACCGGTTATGTGAACTGCCCATCTCCGCTTGTCGATCTGATCGATCACGCTAAGACTTTTGCGTACCATGGCCGCGAAATTTCGATACTGCCCGGAGTACGTTGCCAAAACCAAATGGGGGAACCGGATCTGATGCGCGGCGAGGAGGTCCAGTTATCGGGCTGGCTTGCAAATAACAAGACAGCCTCGCAGCATGATCGTCTATACTGCTTGCCTGGGACACATTGTAAATGGGCGACCATGAAAGATGGACGACTGGAGACCTTCACGACCTCTTTAACAGGAGAGGTCTTTGCTATTCTACAGAAACACAGTGTTTTGGTTCCAGATTATCGGGAAAGCAACCAAAAACCTTTTGATCTGGATAGTTTTTTGCGGGGAGTGGATCTTATATTTGATCATCCCGTCTCATTGCTCCCGGCGCTTTTTTCAACTCGCTCGCGATGGATTTCTAGTGCTGGCGACTTTGGAGATCCCTCCAGTTACCTTTCGGGTATACTCATCGGCTCCGACATAAATGCTGCTCTATCAAATGGCGGACATAGTTACTCCACTGTCGAAATCATAGGGGAACCATCTTTGTGTAAGAAGTATGCTGACGCAATGCTAAGAATAGGTCGGAAATCTAGAATAACCGACGGCGTACTTTCTTCTTACTCTGGTTTTAGATCGCTGAAACCCAATTAGATTGCAAGGGATGATTCAAATGATAGACAAATTTTTAAAAGAAGTTCCTATTATTGCGATATTAAGAGGGGTGTCTCCAGAGGACGTTTTGCTAATAGCCGACGTTATTTATAATAGTGGAATTCGTTGTGTAGAAGTTACTATGAATTCTCCTAATCCACTGAAAAGCATTTCTTCTCTCGCAAATAGTCTGCCAAATGACTGCTTAATTGGCGGCGGGACAGTCGTGTCGTGCGAAGAAGTTCAGAACATCAATGATGTGGGTGGTCGCTTGATTGTAAGTCCGAATACATCGCCGGATGTTATCAAAAAGGCATTGTCGCTAGACATGGCAGTTCTACCTGGCTGCGCTACGCCTACGGATGCTTTTACCGCTATTGATGCGGGAGCAACACATCTCAAACTTTTTCCTGCTGGGTCTTACGGCCCCAAACATTTGAGCAGCCTATTGGCCGTTCTGCCAAAGGACATATCGATTCTGGCGGTGGGTGGAGTAAATGCTACCAACATTTTGGAATGGCAATCCGCCGGTGCGGCGGGATTCGGTATTGCTTCGGAATTGTACCAAGCAGGCGATTGCGTTGAGACCGTCTCTGCAAAAGCAGAGGCGCTTTGCTCTTTGTTCAAACGTTAGAGTATTCCCCGTTCTTGAGCCTCCGCCGTTCCTGGGGCGGTTCATTATGAACCGCCCCGGGTTTGAGGAAACGGAACGGCCTTGTCACTGACGTGTCCCCCTAATGATCGAGCCAATGGAAGTTAGAGTTTGTCGTTCTGATCGATGGCAGCTTTCGACGTTCGCGCGCTCTTAAGCGGACGATCTGCTTTCGGCCAACTTTTGCCGAAATGCCGACAGTCTCAAATGCGCCAGAAGTAGTCAGAAATCGCTTATCGAGCCGCTTCCGAAAGCGGACCTTGAGAAATAGGGCGGATTTGGTCTTAGGACTCTTCACCGGCCATCGTCAGCAAAGAAGCGTCCAGCTTTGTAACGCCGTTCGACTTCTTCAACGCGGTAGCACAAACCACCTCAGCAATGATCGCAACCGCGAGATAAACAAACTGTATGGAGTGTCCCTGTTTAGATTGGCCGTGATGGCATCTTGCGCATTCCCTTAGGCGCGAGAACGCCGGCAAGGGCAATTGTAACCCCGAAAAGTATGATCGATAGCTCCGGATGCGCCATGCTTAAGTTAGCGAAAAGGAAGGGGACTGCTGCGCCGCCGACGTATGATGCCGCGGTAGCGTGGCCGATGCTGATTGACCCGCGGAGTGGTCCCAGCCGCTCATCGCCTAGCAGCATGGGAAAAAAAACGCCCATCCCGCCGCTAAACAGGCCAACTGTAACAATCGAAGTCCAAGCCAGAGCATTGGGCTGGGTACCCGCGAGTGGCACGATTGCAGCCGTCGCCGCGCCGCTGACTAACATAGTTAGTGTAAACACGGTCCGTCGCTTGCCGCGCGCATCCGTGATGGCGGTCCATATCCCCGCACCCACCAGAAATGCCAAGGTGGTGATGGCCAGCGACAAGCTGGCAGAGTCGCGCGGCCAGCCCCAGCCCTCGAGCTGATATGGCAAAAGTCCGGCAAGCGCGAGGTAGCCCCCGACATAGGCTGCATAAGCAGCCGAATAGCGAAGCGACAGTCGGCCTGCTTCGCGCGAGCGAACCACTGACAGGGGTTCGTGCGCCACGTCGACGGACTTGAGTGCAAAATGTTCTGCGCGTCCAGACATCAAGGCGAGCAACAAGCTTGCCGAGCCCGTGATTAAACAAACCATTTTCCAATCGAAAAGCTGGACGGTTGCTTCAGCCCCCACCAGAGCGACAGCCGCCCCGAGCGCATAGCTGCCAAAGAACACGCCTTGAGCGAGGCCTGAGCGATGCATCTCTGCGAGTTGTCCCACCACTGTCGTCAGCGTCGCCAACAATGTGCCCGTTGCTGCGCCGTAGATCGCAAGCGTAACCGACAGCCCGCCAATGTTACTCGTTCCTGCACGTGCCAGTATCGCCACTGCCGCCAAGACGCTTGTCGACGTGATAACTTTTAGCATGCCCCATCGCTTGACACATCGCGCTGCGACAAGAGCGCCTAAGATAGAGCCCAAAGGAATTGCGGCCCATGCCTGCTGTAATCCGGTGGCGTCCCACCCGGCTGAGGCCATCGGCGCGAATAGTGGAGGGAGGCTCATATAACCGCCCCCGATTACGACCGCATGAAGAAGGCAAGCAACGACAAACGCCGAACGCCGCCCTTTCATGTAGGCTGAGCCGCAGCATTGATGAGACTGGGCAAGAAGAACAGCGGCCAGATTACGAGCGCGAGATTGGGTAAAAACCAGGCAGGATCGAACTCCCCAAGGATAGCCCAATAGGCACATGCCATAAATCCGGCAACAAAGGTCAGGCATAAGGAGATGATCGCTACTGGTCGCCAACGCGGATCGCCCCGACGCGATAATCTGACCGCGAGCAACCCACTGAGCGAGAATAAAACGTCGATAGGAAAAAACGACCAGTTCCAAGCGAAAACGCGAGGCTCTTCGAAGTCACCGTACATCATGCTTGCGGGCAGCTCAAACAGACCGAAAATATGGAGTAGAGAGAAGAACCAATATGTCAGGAACAATGTATCCGTGACAAGGATCAAACCGGCTAAACGTTTGCTCATACGCCTTTGACCCCCTGATTTTGAATTGCTTTTCGTTCGGCGGTCGCTTCAGCACCGAGACTTGCGACCGCACGCGCGATCGATGCGCGTGCATCGCGACGCTCGCTTGCAAGCGTGGCTGCCGGGGCGAGCGCCAAACGCACGCCCAGGCCGTCAACAAGTGCGACAAGGCTCATCGCTACCACGGCAGTCGACTGGCCTGGAGGAACCAATGGCACGACCAGCGTTTCAGCAAAGTCACGCCACTCCTCGATCCGCCGTTGATTTTCTTCCGAGAGTGCCAAGCTCCCGACTGCCTCACCCCAAAAAGCAAGCCATACCCGCCATTCTTGCAGACGGCGATTATCAAGGGGCAATGCTTCCTCGAGTACCGCAAGCAGTCTTTTTCGATCATCATCGAGTTTTCCTGCCGCGCGCAGCATTCGGGCACCTGCAGCGAAATGCGCTGCTCGCAACGCCTCCACCAACAAAGCTTCTCGGTCGGTGAAATAGTGCGTTAGTGCGCCAGTCGTAACACCCGCCGCTGCGGCAACCCGGCGGAGTGTTGCGGCGTTCAGGCCTTCGTTGGCGATGACCCCCCAACTGGCGACAATGAACTTTGTACGGCGCTCCGCATGATCGACAACTCTTGGCATTAGCTTCCCCTTGACATATCGTTTGTTATATAACAGATGAAATATAACACAAGGGTGAATCGGAGTCTAGGATGAAGGATGCAGCGAAATTCAACATTGAAGGGGTTACGCCTTTTGTCGACCCAACAACCGGATCGGGCAATATTTTTCTCATGCCCGACGGCATGGGTTCGGATGGCAAACCATTCGTTTTTTTAGTCGAAGATCCACCGCACAAGACGCGACACAAGCACTATCATCACGGAGATGTCGTCTACGTTTATACTGCTGGCGAGCATCATATCGAAGGCGAAGGCACCTACCGGGCCGGAGATATTCGCTGGACCCGTGCGGGCCATGCTTATGGCCCGGAAACAACCGGAGCCGAGGGCGGTTCATGGTGGGTTATCTCCTATAGCGATCCGTTGCCTATCGACGTCGTGGAATCTGCGCAGTCGGCTACGGTCACGACTCCGACCCGTTCCGCGCACGGCCTACCAACTTTCGAGCGGCCTTATGACTGGGCTGCCATTGATCGTGCTGTCGCCGACGAGGGCGGGGCGATCATCAAGGGCTTGCTTTCCGATGACCGCATCGCCGAAGTAAACGACGACATCGATAACTATCTTGCGCGTGGCGAGAATGGCGGACTGCCAGCAAGCGGATCGCCGACATATGACGCATTCCTAGGTGCGCGTACGGTTCGGCTACACGGCCTCGCGGAGAAGGTGCCAACCACACGCTCGCTACTCGCCGATCCTGAATTGGTTGCTTGGGCCGAGCGCGCAATCGGTGCCAATGCGGCGAGCGTCTTGCTTAACGCTGGCGAACTTATTCAGATCGGTCCCGATGAGCCCGCGCAATTTCTCCATCGCGACACTGACTCTTGGTTGGCGCTCCCGCGTGGTGAGGTACCAGTCCTCGTTAATGCGATTGTCGCACTGGATCCATTCACCCTGACTAATGGCGCGACTTACATCGCGCCGGGAAGTTGGCGCTGGGATAATGGGCGACAGCCGAAGTCGGATGAATTTGCTCGTGCGGTGATGGACGCGGGCGATGCCGTACTATTTCGTGGCGACTTGATCCATGGGGGCGGCGAGAACGCGTCAACCGCTTCGCGTCGCGCACTTTCGATCTCCTATGTGGCAGGCTGGCTTCGGCCCGTCGAGAATAGCTTTCTCAACGTGCCGATCGACACCGTCCGCGCGCTCGAACCACGACTGCAAGCTCTACTCGGATACGCCGCACACGACGGCGTCGCCAAGCGCGGCGGCATGATCGGCCTTTATGAGAATGGCAGCCCGACGAGAATTCTTGAACCGACCTAGCGGAAACCACATCGCTAACTCGGCCATTGCATTGCTGACTGTGAAAACACGGCGGTTTAGAGGGAGGAAGAAAATGATCAAGGGCAAGCACATAGCCGTACTGCTGGCGGCGACCTCGCCGACCGTGTTAGCGGCACAGGAAACAATCCCGCAGTCGGAACCGACAGAGACCATCGTCGTTACCGCACAGCGGCGCAACCAGGCCGTCACCGATGTCCCAGTGTCGATCACCGCTGTGACGGCTGCGTCGCTCAAACGCGCACAAATTCGCGATACCGGGGACTTGACGGCACTTGCGCCGGGGTTGGCCGGGAAGCCTCAAGGCTTAGGCACACCCGTCTTCTCGATTCGAGGCATCAGTACAAATACAGTCGGCATAGGCGGTGAATCAAGCATTGGGGTGTTCTGGGACGAGGGCTATCTCGGGCGCCTTGAAAGCGCGAACATTCCTTTCTTCGACGTAGCACGGGTCGAAGTTCTAAAGGGGCCGCAGTCGACGCTCTTTGGTCGCAACGCATCGGCCGGTGCGCTTTCGATCATTTCTCGTCGCCCTGCATTCGACTTTGAAGGCGACGTTACAGCGAGCTACGCCTCATTCGATAGTTATGAGTTGAGTGCCGGGTTCAGCATCCCGATTTCAGAAACGTTAGCCGTTCGTGTCGCAGGTTTACAGCGTGATCGCGGCGGGACCGAGCGGAACGTCTTGCTAGACCGCGTCGAGGGCGGCGGCGAAACGACAGCGTTGCGCGGAGTTGTCGCGTTTGAACCTTCGTCCCGCCTCAACGTCACTGGCATCGTTAACTATGTGCGTGATGCAGGTGGTGGCTTCCCATCGCAGACAATCGATCCCGCCCTTGCCGCAATTGGAGGACTCACGCCCGATCCGTTCGACGGCTTTCACGCGACCAATATCCCGACATTCGAGAACCGCCACCTCTGGTCGGGCAACTTGCAAATGCGTTGGACGCTGAACGATGCGCTGACTTTGAAATCGGTCACAACCGGGCTTGACACACGCCTAGAACGGCAATTTGACGTCGATGGATCGGCGGCACCACTGCTCAACGGGCGCTTTCGTGGCTATCGAAACAAAACCTTCGGCCAAGAGTTTCGGCTTGTGGGAAACGGATCGCGCTTCAACTGGTTCGTCGGAGCGTCACTTTTCGAGGAACGCGTAAGCCAATCTTTCGACTACACATTTTCGGAAGTTGCACTGCTCTCTAGCAACGAAATCCCAATGGATACAGCTTTTCAAGGTCAGCCCGCGTTCTTCGTGTGCGATGAACCGCTGACAACAGCCGTCTTCGGTCTTGCTTGCAGCAATGAGGCAATAGAAACAATCAACGCGAGCGGGCGCAATACCAGCTATGCTGCTTTTGGCGACGGTACGTTTAATGTCACTGACCACATACGCGCTACCGTCGGAGCGCGGCTGTCGTTTGATCGCAAAAGGTTCGCATATAGTGCGCCGCCAGTTGTCACGGTCGGTAGCGGACTAACAGGCAACAACCTGTTTGCGGCCGCGACAGCGGTGCCTCAGACCTTTGAAAAGTCATGGACGTCGATTCAACCGCGTTTTGTTCTCGACTATAAGCCAGACGCGCGGACAATCATTTTCGCATCGGCCTCGCGAGGCTTCAAGGCAGGTGGGTTCGACCCGGCATTCGACGTCTCTCGTGTGCCGTTCGAGCGTGAGAGCGTCTGGGCCTACGAGGTCGGCACGCGCACGCGGATGACTGGGGGAACGCTTGACCTTGGGCTGTCGGCTTTCTTCCTCGACTATGACGACTATCAGTTGCAGGTTTTGCGCAACGGGACGACTTCGACGCTCAACGCCCCGAAGGTGAAGAGTTACGGTGCCGAGTTCGAAGGAAGCTGGCGTCCAACCGGGCGGTTGACCTTCGATGCCAACCTTGCCCTCAACCAATCGACGTTTCGCACACTTGTAACCGATCTCGGCAGCTTGCGCGGCAACCGGCTACTTTACGCGCCAGAATTAACCGCGTTCACAGCCATTAGCTACGATGCCATCAAGAACGACGCGCTGGTCGGCACGCTCCGCGCAAGCTTCCGGCATGAATCCCGACAATTCTTCACGAAGGAAAATCGGATCGACGAAAGCCAAGGACCATATTCGGTCGTCGATTTTTCCGCAACGTTGCGCTTTGTACGCTCGAACTCTCAAATCCGAGTATTTGCCCGAAACCTGCTGGATGAACGCTACCTGATTTATGCGGTCGATCAAGGGTTTGGGGTCGTCACAAATCGCGGCGAACCGCGCATCTTCGGCGTCGAGGGATCATGGACATTCTGATGCGCACTGCTGGCCCTACGCCGCACGAATTTGCAATTACGGCGCTGGCCGAAGACATCGACTTTATGGGACATGTCAACAATGCCCGCTATCTGAACTGGATACAAGCAGCCGTGCTTGATCACTGGCAAGTGATCGCACCCGCCGCCGAGCATGCGGCGACGCGTTGGATCGCGTTGCGGCACGACATCCGCTATTTGAAACCAGCGTATCTCGGCCAAAAATTGACTGTTGCGGTGCAACTTTTGGAGGTGAAGGGGCCCCGTGCCAACTATCGTTCGACCGTCAAGCGTGGGGCGGAACTCATCTCGACTATAGATTCGATGTGGTGCGCTCTAAACGCGAGCAACCTTAAACCCCGTCGAATGTCGAAGGCGCTCGTCAAACACCTACTTTCGCTTTGAACCCGCAAATTGGGGTACGGATACCCAAATACCCTAGAGTTGCGGTAAGCAGATTGTTGTTTTGAAGCGGCGTTTTGATGTTCTGATCCTGCTTATTTGTTGATTTTGATTGAATTTTAGTCAAGGTTACTGAACTCTGTGTTGGGTTTGCCAAATAGCGCTTCCCGATGGGCCTTGACGTCGGCCGTCAAGCAGGACCTGATGACAATCGCGACGTGTTCTCTGGTGCCTTGGGATTTGGCACGGCGGAAACGCACAGTCTCGAAGGCCAAGCGACCTTCTCCTGCTAGCGTTCTTTCCCGCTGTGCCAATCAAGCTCGCCGCCTTAAGGCGGCGGGGCTTTCAGCTTGTTATGATGTATGCAGCGGTCCTTTGAGGGATTCTTGCCGGCGGGTCCAGCTAGTCTAGCCGCACTGGCGATACAAAGCTGGCCACCCGCAAAAACCCTTAGCCTGAGGTATTAAACCGTGATTCCATCGTGTTGTTGCGATGGAGGCAGGTATGCAGCGTTTGCGTCGGATGAAGCGGGTCAAGCAGGGCGGTTTGTTTGACATGCCGGAGCATTTGAAGCGGATATCGAAGAACGGCGATCCGTTGGAAGTGCTGGCTTCGGCGGTGGATTTTGAAGTGTTTCGTCCGGTTCTGGAGGATGCTTTGGGGTATAGTGATGGAGCCAAGGGTGGCCGACCTCCTTATGTCCCAGTGGCCATGTTCAAGATATTGCTCTTGCAGGCGCAGAATGATTTGTCGGACGCGCGCACGGAGTTTTTGATCAAGGACCGTTTGAGCTGGTTACGGTTTCTGGGCTTTGGCCTGAACGAGCCGACACCTGATGAGAACACGATCCGCCACTTCAGAAATAGGCTGACGGCCGTAGGCGCCATCAAGCCATTGTTTGATCAGCTTGATGCTTATCTGCGCTCGCTCGGCTACTTGCAGATGGGTGGTCAGATTGTCGATGCGACGCTGGTTCAGGCCCCGCGCCAACGCATGACCCAAGAGGAAAAGGATGCCGCCAAGGCTGGCAAGACTGCCGCACAGATCTGGCTAGACGAGCCAGCCAAGGCCGCTCAAAAAGATACCCAAGCGCGCTGGACGGTGAAGTTCACCAAAGCCAAGGAACGCCCCGATGGCACCAAGCCGCCCGTGGACATTGCCATCCCGACTTTTGGCTACAAGGATCACATCGCTATCGATGGCCGACACGGCTTTATCCGGTCCTATGAAGCCACCCCAGCCAATGCCCATGATGGGGCCATGCTGCGCGAAATCGTCAGCACCGACAATCTGTCCAGCGAAGTCTATGCGGACACAGCCTATCGATCAAAGACCAATGAGGCGTGGCTCAAGGATAAGGCGCTGACTTCGCGCATCCACCAGAAGAAACCCCAAGGCAAACCCATGCCATCCAACATAGCCCGCGCCAATGCCAAGAAATCGATCATTCGCGCTAGGGTCGAGCATGTGTTCGCCGTAATCAAGCACAAGCGTGGCCTGTTCATCCGGACCATAGGCCTGGCACGGGCCAGAACAAAGATCGGCATCGCTAACATCGCCTACAATATGGCGCGCCTCGTCACCCTTCAAGCAAGACCAAATCCAAGGCCTGCGACAGGATAAGTGCGCCTAAAATCCGCCCAACACGCCGATAAGCCCAGAAAAATGAACCAGAAACCCCCGAAAGCGGGACGATCAGGCGCACAACAAGAACCGATCAGGCCAAAACCCCTCCCTTACCGTCAGCATACTCAAAATCGGGCTGTTGGTGCGGGTGTCCAAGTAGCGATGTATTCAACCAAAGCCACTGATCCGGCAAGCGCCATGGGTTGCCATTTGGGGTGGTTTGGCGGTTGCTCGAAAGCGGACATTTGCCAATTGCGCTGCAATAATTGTTCTTTTTGGAATGCCAAGAAGCTGATTTCATATATCGCCAGTAACATCAGTCAAAGGACAACATGCCCACTCCCACGGCAGGCCGTTCCCTAATGCGGGCCAGCCAATCGGTCACAATGGGTTTGTCGAGGAGTGCCGGGAAGCCGTGATCGAGGCCTGCTTTAAGCCACGGGTAGTGCATGATGTCGGCGATGGAGTAATCGCCAGCCAAAAAAGGCCGGCCATTTCCGAGCATGCGTTCTACCACGCTTGTCAAACGCACACATTCGCCAAAGAATAGCGCCATCATTTGGGGATTTCTGGCCGCGTCGCTGGCCGTTAGTTGCTCGTTCAATCGACCTAGGTTGGGACCAATATGGGCAGCTTGAAAGAAGGCACCCTGAATTGCAGCATAACGGGCCGCGCCCGACTTTGCGAGAATGATGCCTTTGGCGTCATACTGATCGGCCAGATAAGTAAGAATTGCGCCTGACTCCCAAACTGTCATGCCCGTCGCGTCGTCATGCAACACTGGGATCTTATTGTTGGGCGCGATATCCAGAAACCACGCGTCATGTTGCTCCTTTTGATCAAGCCGCACGTGACGTGGCACCCAATCGAGGCCAAGCTCTGCCAAGCCAATGGCGACCTTGCGCGCGTTTGTGGTTGCGGCACCAAAAAGGGTGATCATTTGGGCTTCTCCGTATCCGTTTTGGGTTGCAGGGATGCCAACATCCAGCGTCGCCAAGCCGGGACACAGAGAGGCACGAGGATGCTGATGAGAAGAATGCTGCTTGAAAGGGCAATGCCAGCGCCTGAGTATAGCGCTTGGCCAATGTTGGCGAACAAGAAGGCCTGCACCATGCACCCGAATAGAACTGCAACGATGAAGCGAAGGAGGCTCATGCCTGACAATATCGCGGCGTATTGAAAGACGTGCTTCGGAAAGAACGGATACGCGCAAATGCCAAACAATGCCCACGCGCTCATGCGGCCTTGCGCCAGTTTGCGCACCCATGACTGAACCTTTGGCGGCAACGTGCTCAATACTTTATCCCGGCCCAGAATGGCGACCAGGCCAAATTTCAACATGCCGGATAAGAACATCCCAAGCCCGGCGTATAGGGTGCCATAAACGGGGCCAAAAATAGCGCCACCCGCCAAGAGTAATAGGCCGGTCGGAATAAGGAATAGAAACCGGAAAGTTAGAATACCAATAAACGCAAGGGCCCCCCAAATCCCAAGGCTCTGCACGAAAGCACGCAAAGAGTCTAAATTCCAATCGATCCTGAGTTGAGTTCGGATCACCATGGATACGCCAACAAGACCGAGCACAATGCCACACAGTAACAGCCAGCGATAAAGCGGGACGCCCACAATTTCGATGAATAGCCAATTGCTTGACCGAGAGGTCGCCACCTTATGCATCGGTTAGGATCACAGGGGCAAAGCCGCCGCCATAGGTCCGGAAATTCGTTGTTTGGCCCTGATATGCGCGCGCGGCCAACATCAGAGGATCGCCTGAAAACGTAAAGACCCGGACATCAAACTTCAGGACTGCCGGGCCCTCTTCAGTTGCAACAAGACGAGTCTGGGGTGCAACAAAGGCTTGTGCGACGTAGCCACCTTTTAGAATTTCATTCCAAACACGTCGCGTCAGCTTGTCGCCGCGATAAGCAGCAGCGCCGCCAAATCCGGTGGCAGGCTTAAAGAACAGGTCCCTGCGGGCAGCCCAAAGCGCATCGGCTTTTTCAGGTGTGACCTCAACAGTTTCGGGAAGGCTGGTGAGCGCTTGTGCGTGATGGGGGGCTAGGTTCAACGTTTTGCGTTTTGCGGCATCGCTTAGAAATGCGAGATTGCGCTTGTCGGCATACAAAGCATGATGGCGAGGCGAAGGCGTGACGACGACTTGATTCTGCAGTAGAGCGGATCGCAAGGCCTCAGACTGGGGCATGGCCAACGCAAAATCTGTCAGTCGATTGTAGACCATGTCAATAACGTGGTCTCCTGCCATCAAGCCGCGGGAACCTATGGCAAGTGAAGCGGAGTTGACAATGATTGTTGTAATACCCTGTTCATTCAAGAGTGCCTGTGCCAGCAGCATGTCAGGATAGAGATACTGCGCTTCGGGATTGTCATCGACAATGGCAAGTGTTTGGGGCTGACCTAGCCGACCGGCAGCGCGCCATTCTGACACCATCATCTCAAAAATGCGCTCTTCAAAACGACTGGCCCCAAACGCGAGATAGCCAGGCAGCGCGCCACCCTGCACAGCGCGGCTCAGCGCTTGAACAAGAAATATGCCGCCCGCATTGGTGTTAATCTCAATCAGGAGGGGGCCGTCTGGGGTAACATGGAAATCATAGCCCATCAGAACGCCGCGCGTTTCGGGCTGGACATTGGCCAGAGCACCATCGGCTCGGGATAAGGTTATGTCCTGATAACTGACGGTCTGGGTCGCCGCTTCTATGGCGTGAATCTGGTCGATCATGCTATCGAGATCGCTTGCAGCAAGAAAAACGCCAGTACTCGCGAATAGGTTTGGTCTTTCAGCCAAAAGACTGGCCATTTCCGGGACGTTCCCCGACGACAGAATCGAAGCATCGATTTGCTTGCGGCCCAAAGGCAGACAAAAGCAAGTCTTATTGAGCGCAGTGATTTCCGCCTTGTCTGGTATTAAGTTAACTGACTTGGCGTTCATGCGCTTATCTCGTCGTCGAGAAGCTGGACAATCTCAGGGCGCTTGGCGCAACAATCATGCATCAGAAACTGCACCAATTCGCTAAAGCGGTCGTAGCAGGCGCAATAAATCACCTCACGACCATTGCGGGTCGATTTGACAAGGTTCGCATTTGTCAGGACCAGTAATTGTGCGGACGCCGTGGTTGGTCCGATCTGAGCAAAGCGGGCTAGATCGCCTGCTGGCATGCCCTGTGGCCCCGCTTGGATCAGCCTGCGCACCAGCGACAAACGCCCTTCATGAGCAATTGCAGACAACATTTTGATTGCGATATTTTGTTCCATATTTCATGGATACATGAAATAATAAAAAGAAGCAAGACGAAAGTTTGTCTATCCATCGCTTTGTTGCTCAGCGCCGACTTTCCAATTTTTCGAACGTTGAAGGTTTGGCATCGAATGGCAGCTTTCGACGTCCACGCGCCCCCAAACCAGACCATCCGCAATCGGCCAAGTTCTGCCGAAATGCTGACAGTCTCAAATGCGCCAAACTTGGCCAATAACGGCCAACTCAACTGAACCCGAAAGCGGACATCGCTGACTCAGGTCCCTAGACCGAAGCGAAATCTAGGTCCGCAGCAGAAAAACACCTTTGAATCTCGGTGCCTTTAGGCCAACATAGGTTTCATGGCCCATACGCATCCAGACCCAGCCGCACTTCTGACCCGTCTTCGCCGGATCGAAGGACAGGTGCGCGGCATACAGAAAATGTTGGAAGAAGATCGTGACTGTATGGATGTGGTCACCCAAGTCCAAGCAGCGCGTGCGGCTCTGACGAAGGTGGAAGCGGAAGTTCTGAAGCGACATATGGAAAGTTGCATCGAAGGCGCGATTGCAGCTGGCGACGCTGATGCACAGCGCAAACTTTTAGGCGACCTCATGCAAGCGCTGACGAAATCGATCGACTAAGGAAAATTCGAGGCTTGCCATATACCCCCCTCCGGTATATATATGAGACATGCAGCTGACTCGCGCCCTGTTTGCTTTTTTCCTCACGTTGACGATGGCCTTTGCGCCAGTCGCGACGAGTGCGGCTAGTTGGCGGGCTACCTGCGAGAGCAATCCTCCCTGCTCTTCAGTGGAAGTCGATCACGTGAGCGCTACTGTTGAGGCCGCAGACTTCTGCGAGAAGATGCCGAAGCCAACCGAAGAAAAGTCGCAAAGCGGTCATTGTGGTGGCTGCTGCTTGGCCCATTCCAATGCGACACTGAGCGCTGCCGACACGCAAATTTCAAAGGTTGAGCTTTGGGTTATTTCACTAAAGCCTGACGCCGAAGCACCCTTTGATTTGCCTCATCGCCTTTACGGCCTGAAACGACCGCCGCGAGCCTGATCCATCCGACTATTGCCTAGCTGACATCTTGTCCGCTGGGTCCACGGATCGTGATCAGGAGACCCTTTTAATGAATTCCCAAAACTATGAGCGCCGACGGCGGAAGTCTGTCTTTGCGCCCTTGTCTCTCGCCTTTGCAGTTATGACGCCCCTTGCGGTGACAGGTGCCGCACAAGCGCAAGAAATCAGTGGCGCGACTGAAGCCATGCCAACGCGCTGGTCAACGCTTCTTGACGCGGCCGTCGCACGTCGCGCGGCAGATGCGGACGCTGTTGCGCTGCGTGGATCAGCCGATGCGCGGCGCGCTCTCTCGGCCCGCCGGTTTGCTGGACCGCTAGAAGCTGATGCAAGCGCACGGCAAGATCAAATCGGTTCCGGCACAGGTTATTTTGAAGTCGAGGGCGGGATCAGTGCCGCTCTGTGGCGACGGGGCGAGCGCGACGCATTGCGCGGTGAGGCGGATGCCTTAGCAGCCCGTGCTGAGACCGCACTTGACGTGGCTCGCCTCGAGCTAGCTGGTGAATTGCGCACGGCTTGTTGGGAGTTGGCCCGAGCGGTTGCTGACGTTCGCGTTGGCCGCGAGCAAGTAGAATTTGCCCAAACTTTAGTTGCCAATACCAAGCGCTTGGAAGCCGCAGGGGAGCAGGCACGTCTTGATCTTCTGCAAGCCGAGGCAGCACTGGCAATGAGCGAGCAAGATTTGGCACAGGCCATGGGTCGGGAAGGGCAAGCACGCGCTCAGATGATTGGTTTGGTAGGCTTTGTTCCCGCCCAACTGACCGCAGAGACTGTGGGCGCGGCGCAAATCGATGATCACCCGCTCGTGCGGGTGGCTTTGGCAGAAGCTGACCAACTTGCCCGCCAAGCCCGCTTTGCCCGGCTAAAGGCTGAGCCAGCTTGGCGCGTGGGGCTTGATTTGCGGTCCGAGCGCGACGGGCGCGGCTTGGACACACGGACTTCAACTGGCTTAAAGCTTTCACGAGCTTTAGGACGCGACCCGTCGGCAGGGGCAGAAGCAGCCAGTCTTGAAGCCGAAGCAACTGCCGCGCGTTCAAAGGCCGCAGCGGTCCGCTTCTCGCTTGAAACCATGCAAGCACAAGCAATTGCCAATCTCACAGCCGCGCGTGCGAGCCTTAATGCTCAAGAAGCACGCCGGGCTATTAGTATCGAAGCCCTAGCCCTTACCGAGCGCGGCTGGCGCGAAGGCGAACTCCCCTTCTTAGAGCTCTTACGTGCCCGTGCTGCGGCTTCAGAAGCTTCACTTGCTGCCGCGCAAGCTCGTGTGGCCGTAGAGGCCGCAATCTCCTCTTTCAATCAGGCGCAAGGCCTGCTCCCTCAGGACCAAACATCATGATCAACCCAAGAAGCCTTAAAAGCCGCTTGTCTGCCCTCGGGCTAACGATGGCGATCACCTTGCCGGTCCCGCTATGGGCAGGTCCGGGCCATGACCATGGCACCGAAGCGGCCACAGCATCGGTTGCGGCACCGACTTCCCCTCGCTTTGAGGCAATCTCGGACCGATTTGAAGTCGTTGGACGCCTTGATGGGGAAAACTTGCGTCTTTGGGTCGATGACTGGGCGACCAATGCACCGATCGAAGGTGCGTCGGTAAATCTGACGATTGGGCCGCGTAAAGCTCTAGCAAAAGCTGACGCCGATGGCACCTATGTGCTTCCTTTCCCAGAGCATGACACGCCAGGCACTTATCCTGTGACAATCTCATTACGCGGTGCGGGGGAGCCTGCGCTTTTGGGCGCATCCCTAGTAATCGATGATAGTGCAGTTCTCGCACATGCTGAGGAAGGCCTGCCGCTTGGCCTGATGTTCGGCGGTGCAGCGCTTCTTTTGGGTGTTGCGGGCGGTGCTTTGTTTTTGGTGCGCCGCAAACGAGCGGGGCTGGCCCTTGTTGCCTTTGGATTGCTGGCTGGCAGCTGGACATTAGTGACTGGAACGCCGAGCGAGGTCGTAGCTGGTCCTGGTCATGGTGATGAAGGCCATACCGACGTGGCAGGTGGTGTGCCGGATAATCGAGCCATGCGTCTTGCAGATGGCGATATCGTCGCGCCGAAACCGATGCAGCGCTTGATCGGGCTTCGAACCATTCTGGCTGGAAATTCGGCAGAGGGTTCTGCATTGCAATTAAACGGGGTGGTGATTGCAGACCCGAATGGCTCTGGTGTTGTGCAAGCGAGCAGTGTCGGCCGTGTCTCAGGCCAATTGCCAGCCCTTGGCCAAAGAGTTGTGAAGGGACAAGTTCTTGCCCTTGTCAGCCCTGCATTGGATGCGGATGTCTCCTTGATAACGGCACGCGGCGCGGCTGAAACAGCGCTTGCTGAAGCAGAGCTCTCCGCAGGCCCAAGCGGGTTTGCGGCAGAAGCCGCCGAACTGGCCCAAGCGCGCAGTCGTTTGGACCGCTTAACCCGGCTTGAAGGGGTTGTACCTAACCGCGAGATTGCGGAAGCCAGAACGGCAGTGGATGCCGCTGCGGCACGGCTAAATCTCGCAAAAGCCCAAGCCGCTGCGCGTCTGCGCACGGCGCGTACTGAGGCGAGCCGCCTACGCCAAGCGGGCTCAAATGCGGAAGTGCTTCGTGCGCCGGTCTCTGGCGTGATCAGCGCTGTCTCTGTCGCGCAGGGCCAAGTGATCAATCCCGGCCAAACCGTCTTCACCATCACCAACCCAGACCAATTGCTCGTGGAGGCACGCGCTCCATCGGGCAAGTCAGTCCCCTTGGCGGCAACAGGTTCTGCCCGCACCAGCGATGGTCGAAATCTTTTACTTATCCGCCAGGGCGAAGGCTTGGCGATGGTCGATGGCGCAGCACCGCTCCGCTTCAAAATAGATGGGCCAAGCAGCATGCGTGTGGGAGAGCCTGTGATGGTCTTCATCACCGGGAGCGAGCAAACCGCAGGTGTGGCTCTGCCGCGTGATGCTGTGGTGAAGGGGGCGAATGGCCAGACCATGGTCTTTTTGAAACAAGCCGCAGAGCAGTTTCAGCCCACCCCGATTACAATAACCGATTTAGATGCAAACCGCGTCATCGCCACATCCGGCATAAAGGCTGGAACTCGGGTCGCGACCTCTGGCGCACCACTTCTTGAGCAGGTGCGATGAGCCATGTTTGACTTTCTTGTTGCTACCTCACTTCGAAATCGCGTGCTGGTGCTGTTCGCCTCGCTCGCACTTATCCTATTTGGCATCCTCGCCACCATGCGACTGCCGGTCGACGTCTTGCCCGATCTCAACAAGCCGACGGTCACGATCATGACCGAAGCAGGCGGGATGGCACCGCCCGAAGTCGAAGCCCAAATCACCCAGCCACTTGAAAACGCCATGAGCGGCATACCCGGCGTGTCGCGTGTACGATCGGTAACCGGTGTAGGCCTCTCGATGGTCTATGTTGAGTTTGGCTGGGATGCAGAAATTTTCCGGGCGCGCCAACAGGTTTCCGAGCGGCTCGCTTTAGCCAAAGAAGCGATGGCGGACCTCGATCACGCCCCGCAGATGGGCCCGGTTACCTCCATCATGGGCGAGATTTTGCTGGTGGCCATTCCTTATGGCGAAGCAGACCCCATGGCTGCCCGCGAAGTTGCAGACTTTCAGATCCGGCCACGCTTACTTACCATTCCAGGTGTCGCGCAAGTGATCCCTATTGGTGGCCAAGTTCGACAATTCCGCATTTCGCCGAATGCGGCTCGCATGGGTCAATTGGGCGTCAGTTTGGAGGCCATCGAACGCGCCGCGCAAGGTTTTGCTTCAAATGCGGGTGGCGGCTTTATTGATCAGGGTGGTCGAGAATTTGTCGTACGCGCTTTATCGCGCACGGCGCGGGTTGAGGACTTGGGCTCTATTTCGGTTACCACACGCACCGGCGGCGTTGTCCGACTGGACCAAGTGGCTGAGGTTGAGTTTGCAGCGCGCTTCCGGCGCGGTGATGCAGGGTTTGCTGGTAAGCCTGCCGTGATCATTGGCATTCAAAAGCAACCTGGTGCCGACACTGTGGCTGTGACCAAGAACGTCGAGGCGGCGCTGACAGAGTTAAACAAGACCTTGCCCAAGGGCGTGACCGCAACACAAGTTCAGATGCGCCAAGCGGACTTCATTGAAGCCTCGCTGGGTACTTTGCAGAAAGTGATCATTGAGGCCGGCCTCGTGGTTGCGGTGATCTTGTTCCTTTTCCTACTTAATGTTCGTACGACAGCCATCAGTTTGGCAGCCTTGCCAATGTCGATCCTGATCACGGCCCTCGTGTTTTCTGCCTTCGGCCTGTCCATTAACACCATGACTTTGGGGGGCTTGGCTATTGCTGTCGGTGAATTGGTTGATGATGCCGTCGTGGGGGTAGAAAATGTCTACCGACGCCTCAAGGAAAATCGCGCCCTGCCAGCGCCTTTGCCCGCGGTAACTGTCATCGCGCGCGCGACGGGCGAGGTCCGTTCGGGCATTGTCTATGCTACAATGATCATCATTCTGGTGTTTTTGCCCTTATTCTTCTTGTCGGGTATTGAGGGGCGGTTGTTCCAGCCTTTGGGCATGGCTTATGTGGTTTCGATTTTGGCAAGCTTGCTGGTGTCGATCACCCTGACGCCTGTTTTGTGCTATTATCTTCTACCCACTATGAAAGCCTTGCCAGTCGAGCATGATAGCTGGCTGGTCGCACGTCTTAAGCGTGCCAATCAAAGCCTGCTCGAATGGGGGTTCCAGCAGGTAAGGCCTGTCCTGATTGGGGCGACATTAGCCGGGCTTGTTGCCATTGGCGGCGCATTGATGTTGCCACGCGCTTTCCTGCCAGCCTTTAATGAGAACACCCTACTTGTTGGTTTGACCTTGCAGCCCGGTATAAGCCTTGCCGATAGTGCCCGCATGGGTGCGACGGCAGAGCGACTTATCAAGGAAGTCGATGGGGTTAAAAGTGTTAGTCGCAGGACGGGCCGGGCCGAGTTGGATGAGCATACAGATGGCATTCATTCCAATGAAATTGACGTTCGCTTGAACCTTGGGCTGTCAGCCAAAGAACGTGATGAAGTTGCAGCGAAAATCCGCCAAGCGCTTGCGCCATTGCCGGGAAGCTTTGGCGTGGGTGGGCCTTTGGCGCATCGGATTGATCACATGCTGTCTGGCGTCAACGCGCCCGTCGCGGTCAAAGTCTATGGCGAAGATATGGATGCCGCCCGCAACGCCGCAGACGCCTTGCAGGCGCGGATGGTTCGCATTGAAGGCTTGGTTGATGTGCGGGTCGAGAAGATCGTCCGTGTGCCGCAGCTTGAAGTGATCGTCGACTACCAACGCGCTGCCCTCTATGGGGCCAACCCCGCTGAAGTAACGCGCTCTGTTGAAGCTCTATCCGGCGGTCAAACGGTCTCTAGGATCATTGATGGGGTACGCCGCTTTGACGTAGTGATCCGCTTACCAGAAGGTGCTCGCACGACCCAAGCCTTGTCAGAGCTTTTGATCGAGACACCGAGCGGGGTAATTCCGCTCTCCCAAATCGCGACGGTTCGCGAAACCGATGGGCCGAACCAGATTAATCGGGAAAACGGCAAGCGGCGGATTGTCGTGCAAGCCAATCTGGCACCGGGTGCCAATCTTTCGGCAATCACTAAGGAGATCCGAGCAGCAATGGAGGCTGTGCCTGCGCCAACGGGTGGTTTTTACGCACTTGAAGGGCAGTTTGAGGCACAAGCCGAAGCCACGGCGACCATCGGGGGACTGACACTGGTGTCCTTCACCCTCATCTTCGCCTTGTTATACAGCCGATACCGGTCGATCGCGCTGGCCATGATTGTGATGGGGGGAGTGCCAATGGCGATGATCGGCTCGGTCATCGCGCTTTGGCTCTTTGGCCTACCGCTCTCAGTTGCAAGTCTCATCGGCTTTGTTGCGCTAACCGGGATTGCCGCGCGCAATGGCATCCTCAAGATTAGCCATTATCTCAATCTGGTTGTCTATGAGGGCGAGACATTTGGTGATGCCATGATAATCCGCGGCACATTAGAGCGCCTGACGCCCGTTCTCATGACGGCCCTATCCGCAGGCCTCGCTCTCATCCCGCTTATAATTGGGGCAGGCGAACCCGGAAAAGAGATCTTGCATCCTGTAGCAGTAACCATCTTTGGGGGGCTTATTTCTGCAACGCTGCTGGATGCGCTTGTCACACCGATCTTGTTCAAATTGTTCGGGCAAAAGCCGCTCGAACAATTGGTCTTGGCCCAAAAAGATGGGCAATTAAAGGAGGCGTTCTAATGAAACAGACTGTAAAACTAACCGCTGGGATCTGTGCTTTGGCCTTGCTAGCTTCTTGTGGCGGCGGCGGGGCAGACAAAGCTGAGTCCAAGTCTGATGTCTCTGCGGCAGCAAGCTCTGTAAGTGAAACCAAGGGTCAGCCAACCATGTCTGTTGTGGCGGCTGCGACTCCTGTACCGGGCCAGGCTGTTCGCCTAACTCTGACCCTAACAGGCGCGGATGGCAAACCCCTCGGCCCCGATGACATCGCAACCCAGCACGAGCACAAGGTCCATGTCATGATCGTGGATAGCGCCCTGGAAGATTACACCCATGTCCATGGTGAGCCAGGCGCGCAGCCCGGACAGTGGACGGTCAGCTTTACCCCGAAATATCCCCGTCAATATCGCGTTTGGGCGGACTTTAAGCCCGCAGGCAAAGAGCAAGACGGGCACGCTCATGACCATGGCAAAAGTGACCATGGTGATGAAGGTCACAGTCATGAGAAAGCAGGCCATGATCATGGTGAAGGAAGTCATGGCCATGAAGATTCAGATGCCCATAACCTGACGCCTTCAGTCACTCTAAACGTGGGCGCAGAAAAAGGTCCAGAGGTTGCAGCGACCCAAACACTTTCCACCAAGGTCGACGGCTATACCCTGACCCTGTCGCTTGGCGGCGCGCTCACGGCTGACGCACATACGCCAGCTACGCTGACAGTTGCCGATGGAACCGGGGCTCCGCTTGCCTCGTTAGAACCGCTTATGGGGGCCTATGCCCATTTGGTTGGCTTCTCGGCCGATGGCACCACGATGGTGCATGGTCATCCTGAGGGTGCAGAACCAAAGGATGCGACGGCACGCGGCGGGCCTGCATTAGCTTTTGAATTGCATCCAAGCGTTGCCGGACCTCACCGTGTGTTCGTGCAAGTAAAGATCGGCGGCAAGATAATCACTGCGCCGTTTACGTTGGTGGTTGCGAACTAATTCGTACTTTTGATCCAGGTTGCAGCCGGCACAAAAAGGAATGAGACATGAGTAAGACTGATGTAAACACTCAAACGTCCTCATTCGGGAAGGTGCCGGCTGTTACTTTCGGATTTTGGGTGATCAAGATACTTGCAACGACGCTTGGCGAAACCGGCGGCGATACAGCCAGTATGACACTTGGCCTCGGCTATTTGTCGGCGACTTTTGGCTTTCTTATCCTTTTTGTCGCCCTTGCAAGCGCTCAAATCAAGTCACGACGGTTTCTGCCTTGGTTATACTGGGGCACGATCATCGCTTCTACCATGGTTGGTACAACTTTGGCAGATTTCGCCACCCGTTCAGTGGGGATTGGCTATCCAGGAGGCAGTCTTGTGCTTGCGGCTATGGTAATAGCAAGTCTTACTGTTTGGCGCTTTGTTATGGGCAGCGTTAGCGTCGATCACGTCCATGAACCTCGTGCCGAGACTTTCTATTGGATTACCATTACCGCCAGCCAGACCTTGGGAACCGCATTGGGCGATTGGACTGCTGATACGGCGGGACTTGGTTATGGCGGAGCAGCACTTGTGTTTTCTGCTTTACTTGCGTTTCTTGTCGGCCTGCACCTTTTTACAAACGCCAACAAAGTGGTCTTGTTCTGGGTAGCCTTCATTCTGACTCGCCCGCTTGGCGCAGCAGTAGGCGACTTGCTTGATAAGCCCATAGCGCAGGGTGGCTTCGACTTTAGTCGTCCAATGGCGTCGATTGTCCTTGGCGTGGCTATTTTGATGCTAATTGCCGTGCTGCCGCAGCGTGCGATCCAAGCGCGTGAACAGCCTAAGGAGCTATAGCATGATGTTTAGCCTCAAAATTATCGTTTCTGCATTTTTGATTGCGAGTATATCCGAGCTTGGACGACGCAACACATTAGCTGCCGCCTTTTTTGCCGCCTTACCGTTGGTCTCAATTCTATCTGCGTGTTGGGTTTATTGGGAAACTCGCGACAATGCCTTGGTGGGGTGCCAGCTTGAGGCTACCGTCTGGCTCGTTCTGCCTTCGCTGCCCATGTTTTTGGCTGTGCCAGCAGCGATCCGTGCCGGATTCACTTTTCCGGTAGCGCTAGCCGGAGGCGTGAGCTTGACAGTTCTGCTTTACGCAATCTCCATTTGGCTTCTGACGAGATTAGGCGCAGCGCTATGACCTGCTGGATGAATGAAAGTTTTTCCACATGATAGCAGTTTCAACCTCCATTATCGCTTCGGTTTTCACTTGGCTCTATCTCGCCGCATTTTTGGCTCTAACTTGGCGAGCGACTCAGGTGGCTGGACGTGGTGTCGATTATTTTTCTAAGCCAGTTGGTGCCCAACGCTCGACAGCATTTTTGTTCAAGCTCGGCTTTGTTGGGAGTGCTGTTTGGGGTTTGGTCGGAATTCTCTGTCCAAAAGTGATGATACATTGGCATCTAGGCTCCGGTTGGATCGCTTGGCTTGGCTTAGGCTGTACACTAACAGGTGGCATTCTCGCCTTGGGTGCCCAACTCCAAATGGCCGGATCTTGGCGGATTGGTGCTGTAGAGGGCACTCTTGGGACACTCGTGACGCGGGGCTTTTTCGCCTTTTCGCGAAATCCGGTTTTCGTTGGCCAGCTGGCCCTTTTTGCCGGGCTTGCCCTTGTCAAACCTGATATCGTCCAAGTGATCCTTTCGGCCTGTGTTTGGATTGCTGCTGTCTGGCAAGTCCGCATTGAAGAACCGATTTTGGCCAAAAGTCTTGGGCAAGGCTACCGCGACTATGCTGCCCGAACCCCGCGCTGGCTGGGCTTTTCAAAGGAATAAAATAGTGGGTCACGATCATAGCGACCATCAAGACAGCGGCCACAATCATGGTGCCCATGGCCATGTGCACGGTCCTTCCAGCTATGATGGGGCTTTCGCGCTTGGAATTAGTCTCAATGTCAGCTTTGTTCTGGTTGAGCTTGGAGTGGGGTGGTCAATCAATTCCCTCGCGCTCATCGCAGATGCGGGCCATAATGCAACCGACGTGCTAGGTCTCTTGCTTGCTTGGGGCGTAACGGCACTCGGGCGACTTCAGCCCCGAGGGCGGTTTACATTTGGATTTGGCCAAGCTTCCATTCTGGCGTCTCTTGCGAACGCCTTACTCATCCTCTTGGCCGCCGGAGTTATTGGTTGGGAGGCGATCCGCCGTTTTGCAAACCCCAGCCCGCCGGATGGCGCTTTAGTTATGGCGGTTGCAGCCGTTGGGGTGGTCATAAATCTTGGTACGGCCTGGTTGTTCTCGCGCGGCCGAAAGTCGGACATCAATATTGAAGGTGCCTTCCTCCATATGCTGTGGGATGGCCTTGTCTCTCTTTCAGTCATCTTGGCGGGTGCTGCCATCTTGCTGACCGGGCAGGCTTGGATTGATCCGGCGATCAGTCTTGTTGTCGTTGCCGTCATGGTTGCAGGGACGTGGCACTTACTTTTGGCCTCATCCAGACTGTCGCTGGGTGCAAGTCCTGCGGGCGTTGACTTGCCTTCTGTAAAGGAGTGGCTTGCGGCACGCCCAGGTGTGGCATCGGTGCATGACCTGCACGTTTGGCCCCTATCCACCACACAAGCCGCTTTGTCTGCCCACCTAGTCATGCCCGAAGGCCATCCCGGTGATGTAGTACTTGCTACTCTCGCGCATGAACTCGACGAGAAATACGGCCTCAGCCATGTCACCCTTCAGATTGAAACAGGTGATGGAACAAATTGTCGCCAATCTGCTCATGGCCGATGAATGGGAACAAGAGCTCCATTTTTCAGGGGCCATTGGGCCTTGGATAACAACCTCGCAAGACCAAACCACATTCGGCAAATTCCAATGTGGCTGCGCCAATAGGATAAAAGCCCTTTGCTTTTGTCTGCGTCTATACACGGAAGGAAAATCAAAATGTCAAAGATTCTCATGCACAGCGCTATTCTGTTGGCGCTGTTTGGACCGATTTCATCTTGGGCAGACGAACCTGTTCCATCAAAGATGAATGATACAATTGTGTCTGCGCCACAGTCCGCAGATCTCGCCATTCAATGTCGAAATGAGGCCGAACAAAATCACAATGTGGGCGTCTTCCCAAGAAAGCTATCAAGGAACAGCGCGGTTGTCCGCCTTCACGCACGCGCTCTTTTTAAGTTTTGTGATGCCTTTGAAGGGAAAGCTAGCCAAGAATTTTGGGATCAAATCTCAGCATCCAAGAAGCCAAGTGAACGACAAGAAGCATTCTTAAGAGCTTGTCTATCGGAAGCAAATGGTGGGCGATCAACGGTGTTCAAGCCCGCTCGTCAACATATCGAACGCATGTCCTCAATTTGCCAGAAAATGGCAGATAATTTGCCGAGCGAATGACTTGCGGCGATCATTGAAGTGCTTGAAGAAAGGTTGTCACTCCGAGAAGTCACTTAGGGACTGACTGTTGTGATATCGCTTCATGCTTAAGCATAACTAGGTTCATAGGCGTTACCCAATGACTGCTACTGGCCTTCCATTCCAGGTTCTTGTGTACGCCGCTGCCGCTGCGGCTGAGATTGGGGGCTGCTATGCGGTCTGGGCGGTTCTCCGCAATGGGGCACCAAAGCCTTGGCTTTTGGTCGGAGTTTGCCTGCTTGTGATTTTTGCTTGGCTATTGACGCTAATTCCCTCAGCCTCGGCAGGACGGGCATTTGCCACCTATGGCGGCATTTATATTGTGGCCTCATTAGGGGCAATGTGGTTTCTCGAGCGCACAATGCCCGATGTTTGGGATATCAGCGGTGGTTTGGTTTGTTTAGCGGGGGCTGCCCTCATCCTTTTTGCGCCTCGGACAGCATAAGGGCAAATTAGATAGTCCTTCAGCCTCCAACCATTGGGAATCTTGGATAACTAATGAATCCTTGAGGTTATCAATGCTTCTTGAATGATGAGATACTCAACGATCGCTCTTACTAGCATTACAAGCAGATTTTAGGTTTTCGGACAACCCGGTCTTTAGAGGAAATGACCCGAGGCATATTTGATCCGCTTCATGACAGGAGTACGCAAAAAAGTGGCGTACTCCCTAGTTGTCTTGCCAATAGTAACGGGAATTGACCTTTAGAATAAACGTCCGCTTTGGCCGCCTACCCCCCAAAACCAGACGTTCCGCTTTCGGCCAGCTGTGGTCAATCGTCGATGTAAACGGCAGTAGATTGGTTTGCATGTCGTTTGAATGTCTCAAGTGACAATAATCCTTGGCAACAATGTCCAAACACTTGGCAATGCTGTCCAAGTGGATTGGCAATTTGGCAGGACTGTGATCTGTCCGAAGCAAACCATTCTGGTGGACCTGAACAGCGGCCAACATTGTTGTCTGACAAAATATCGATTTTGTAAGTGCGAAACGGGGATTAGCCGGCAGTGTCGCTATGTCCCTATATTGTCGCAAGTAGCCTCGTTTAAACATGTCCATTCGGCGAGGGCCACATACCGGTGAGGTATGAATTGGGCTAGGTACTGTGCGTATGGAGACGTATCACCAAAAATCCATTGCCAAGTTTCGTCTATGGTCTGCTTAGCGCCAAAGGTTGTCATCTGGGGCGGGTTGGTGGTTGCTTGGAAGCGGACATTCAGCCGAGTTACTCTTCTGCTGCCGTGAAAGCTAAATTGCTACTAAGTTCCGGAAATCACCCGCAGAGGCAATCCTGATCAAAGGTTTGCGTAGTTCTCACTCATCAATCGAAATTCCATATGTTGCCCCTTGCGATTGAGCTCCATCCAAGCTTCCGCCAACTGGTCGGAGGCATAAAACTGCGACTTCAACTCAAAGCGCATCAAATGGCCGAACTCCTGATCAGGAAAGAGTTCGAATGGAAATCGACGCGCGTCCCAATCCATATTGGCATTCTTAATTATCCCAACGACATTCATAAGATAGAAGGCGGTGCCTTCGAAAGGCTGCCCCCAATAATCGTAGAGCTGAACTTGCTTGAACTGATGATGGCCAGGCTCAATGTGCTCAATCGCCTGCCTGAACTCATCAGAAACAATTGGAATTCCGCCATGGATCATAAAGTGTTCGCGGGCTGAGTCTTGGAGTACATGCTCGAACTGGGCGCGATAGACATGATAGAAAACCGACATATCTTCCGGCATGCCTTTTAACCCATATCGTTGATCAAGAAACTTAATGTTCGGAACGACCTGAAGCGTCGTAGGGTCCACTTTCTGAAAGGTTGACCAATTTGGGCTCGGATAATGGCTGGGATTCGTATCAGCAATATAAGGCATCAAAAAACTTCCTCACCGATCAAATGATTGTCAGTTGAAAATTAAATTCATCGACTCGATTCTAACAACTCTGGGCGGTCGCGTCAGTCGTAAAATATTTCTGGCACTGAATCGTCAAAAGCCAAATCTAGTTATCCCAGCGGTGCTCAATACATTGCTATCCCGCTGCCCAAGTCTGCGGACAGTTACGTAATTAAGGAAAAGGTGAACATCTTCACTGTTCGATTGCGCAATCCGTTAATCGCTAAAGGTCCGCTTTCGCCCCCACACTCCGCAAAGCAGACCATCCGCAATCGGCCAACTATTGCCAAAATCGGACCTCTAAAGCGTCTGCTTTTTGGTGAATAGGGAAAGGCTCTATCCCTGACCCATCTCTGCCAAAACCCAATCAGCGGCAGCCTGAGCTTTGCTCGCGGCGGTTAGGAACGAAGATGGATTGTCGCCAAGGGCTTTGAGCCAGCCATCGATGTAGGCGGCATGATCTTCAAGGTGATCGGCCGGTAGGCCAATTTGCGCACCGATGAAGGCACTGGCGAGTTCAGCGACTAGCTCTTCGAGTGCATAGCCTGCATCGCCAAAACGGGTCTGACCGAAGTCACGATTGAGGCGGGTCTCATGGCGTGAGGCGTGTGCCGTCTCATGGGCGAGCGTTGCCCAATATTGACTGCCATCGCGAAACGCCTCGCGAAGGGGCATTTGGATGTAGTCTGCGGCCTTTGAATAGAAGGCCCGATTGCCCCCATGCCGAATGGTCACCGGGATCCGGCCGAAGAGGGAAGCCCAAAGGGTCTCATCTTCGCTAATGGTGATTAGGGTGCGCGGAACAACAGGCGCTTCAGGAAGTGCATAGAAGGCGTCTGGCAAACCTTCGATTTGCTCGGCATTGAAGACAGTGTAGCCTCGCAAGATACGACGGGTCTCACCAGTCTCACCGCCATTGGCGCCCGTGGACCTGGGAGCAGGTGAAGGCTTGCCATCACCATCCGACTTATCTCCGACCTCGGCATAATAGACGACAAAGGATCCGCGCTCGCCTTTTCGAACACAAGCCTTTAGGGCCAACGCCTGTTTGAAGGTGAACCAATGGCGTGACCTGAAACCACTTGCCAAAGAAGCAGCCCAAAGGGCGATGATATTCATGCCGCGATAGGGCGTTCCGCAGGAACGTAATGGCAAGACCAATGCATCAGGCGGGGCAATATCATCCCATGGTTTGATCCAGGGGCGAACACCGCGTTCCAAGAATGAGCTAATCTGGGCGGTGACACGCTCATGGGGTGTCAGACTAACTTCATCGGATGCTGATGAATAGCGGGAATGACGAGATGCAGCGATTGTAAGTGACATGGCGGATACCTCCGCCGATGGGATTTTGCGTTACACGATACTCACCATGAGCTCGCGCCGCCCCCATCGGCCGAGATCAACAAACCGCACCCCTGATTGCCTGCCCGCACCCCGGTAGTGCCGCCTCGTCCAGCCGGGGCGGAAGCGTAGCGGCCGACCGAAAGGTTGCGGGCGGGCTATCAGGGGTGCAGGGATTTTGGACCGATGGGGGAGGTGCTCGTGAAATTGTACCGAAGCATCGCGACTGCGGGTTAGTCCGACTTTTTGAAATCCCGATCCAATTTGTCCAACAAAGCCAGACCAATTGTTGGATTACCACGTGTGGCTCGAGCTCGGAACCGAACTTCAATGTCGAATTCTGTCACCGCGCGGTTGGCGAGCTCTTCGACCAATTTGTTCATGCTGATGTTACGGTGCGCAGCGAGTGCCTTCAAACGCTCATGCTGGTCATCGGGCAAACGAATGGTGAGGACGCTCATGACTTTCTTCTCCAGTTTAAAAAGTCGCCGGGTTTAAAGATTTCTATATCCGGGAATAGAAGTTCAGCGTTATGGAAATCGCGAAGGTTTGAGGTAATGATAGCGCGTGCACCTCCAGCAACAGCCAATTCCAGAACATGGTTGTCGCCTTCATCGGTGAGATTTGGCCGCCAAAGGAAGTGAATTCGAACCCAATCAGCAACACTCAGTAGCGCATCTAACAAGGCATCACGCTCACTGGCTGACAGCGAGCAATTTGCCCAAATCTCCTCTCTCGCCAATAAGGCCTCATATTCCCCGAATAGGGCATTTGAGAAAATAGGCTTGAAGTCACCTTTAAATGCCTGTCGAAGTATTTCCCGTGATCCGCCATCCGGGCTCAACACCGCTGAGACAAAGACATTAGTATCAATCACGACTTTGATCATGAGGCCTGATAGCATATATACTATCAATCTCCAAGCTCGTTTCAAGAAATAGTCCAATCCCGATGTGCCCAATCAAGCAAGATAATGGCGAATTGGGATCAGCGACCTTCCACTTTGATCAAGTTTCCGGCCGCTGACCTTGCTATCAGGTTACTCCGCCGCAATGCCTACCGATTGAAGATCCGGCTCAACCGCTTCGGCTTCTGCCAAAGCGGCAAGGCCTTCGTCGGTGATCTCAAAAGCTGGCGCATCGTCGTAGGCAGCCACGTCGATCAACCCGTCCGTTTTGATAACGTTGGGCAACCAGCCAGTTCCATCGAGGGTGTGCGCCGCCATCAGGGCCAACTCATCCTTGCGCATGGAGGCAAGCTTTACCGCAAACGCCTCACGATCCTTAGCCGTTGGCAATTCTAAGACCGCGGGACTTTCCATGACCGCATCTACGATCTGAGCCTTGTTTAGCCCCATGAAGAAATCCGAAGTTGGTGCCCACCATTTGGTCATGTCGACCTGGAGACGCGTGGCGAGGGTATCGGCAACTTCTTGCTTGCGACGGCAAATTGGGGTGTTGCCGCTGTGGCTGAGGTCAAGGGTGGAAGCGATTAGGAGTGCTTGGGTTTGAAGCAAAGCCTCTGGTCCTTGGGTCAAGCACCAGTCAAACCAATTTTCCTCATAGAGGTCCAGTGCTTTCAAGGTGTCTCGCTTGGAGGCGAGGGCTTCAGTGTCTGAGAAAGAGTGACACACAAAGGCATGAATGCTCATGCCGACAGGGCCAGTCAGCGCCATGAAGTGACAGCCCAATGTGTAGACGGATAGGGCCAAGGCCACATCGGGTGCCTCACAGAGATGAGCCCGAATAGCGCGTGTGCGTGCACTCGTGAGTTCATTCAACGTCTTTTGCGTGAAGCCAGACGTATTGACTGGCGTAGGCTCATCTTCTTCCCAAGGTGGACGTTCTTCGAGGGTTGTTAGGATGATACCTTCAGAACCTCCGGGACCTGAGGTGACCGCATCAGCTGAAGGGCTGATTTCGCCGCTGTTCTGACCCGCAATGCGTGCCATGCCAGCGGCGGGATCGATTACAAGGACGGTGACACCATCGGGAGAAGGTGTGAAGGCCACAGGATCGGTTGCAGGAATGGCCTCGGCCTCAAGACGTTCTTTCTCACGGCGTCGGTCTGCTTCGGCTTTGGCCTTTTCCGCGTCACGTCGTGCATCAATGCGAGCGATCTTCTTTTGATCACCCTTAGCAACAATGCCGACGATCGTATTTGGATGCCCTTCAAAATCGATGGAGATCACACAACCAGCGAGAGCCTTCTTTTCTGGATCGAAAAAGGATAAGGCCTCGGCCATCTCGTGGGCTTTGACACGCAGGCTTTCGAGTTCTGTGATCAGAGCCTCATCAGTTGAATCAGACACAAGCGCTTGCTCAATCTGCGAAGCTCTGTCCCGTATCACTTGTGCAGCGGCCTTTTGCTCCTCAGTCGGCTGATGCCATTCAGGGCGAATGCGATACATAGAGCCACCATCGGCTCTGCCATTTCCCAGATTGAAGCTCACCCAACCCCAGCCTTTTGCGAGGAGTGGCGCACGCAACTCCTCAAGCTTGGCTGTGGCCAGCTCATTTAAGAGTTCAGGGCTGTCGAGGAACACGAGGCTATCGTCAAACAAATCACGACGGACAATGCCGCCAGCTTCCTCATAGGCTTCAACACCCACAAACTTGGCTAGCCGGTCGGTGACCCGTACGGCACCTTGAGTAAGATAAGACCGGACCGCATAGGCATTGCTGACTGGCTTGGTCATGATTGCGAAGACCGCATCTTGCCGCTCATGATCGGCTACCAGACAAAAGGCACGTGCCGCATCAAGGCCAAGTTCGCCTTTCCGCAATGCATCCTTCAAGGTGGGTGAGAGAGCTGCTAAGGCCAATCTTTGGCGAACATGGCGAACACTCGCACCAAAGCGGGCAGCGATAGCGTCCTCGGTTTGGCCTTCGTCAGCTAAGCGACCAAAGGCTTCAACTTCGTCTAAAGGATGCATAGCAACACGTTGGACGTTTTCAGCTAAGGAAGCTTCTTCGGCCAAGTCAGCAGGAACGATCTGACAAGGCACTTCAAAATCAGACGTGATGGCTTTGCGCTTGAGCAAGAGCTTCAAAGCGGCCAAGCGACGACCACCAGCGGAGACTTGATATTTGCCAAAACCGACATCAACGACACTCAAGCCCTGCAACAAGCCATGAGCCTGAATGGAGGCTGCCAATTCATCGATGGCGATTTTCTTATCCATGCGCCGGGCATTGAGAGGGGAGGGCTGCAGAGCCTTCAAAGGTAACATTTGAACGTGAGACATAAGACTAATCTCCCTATGGGAGTTCCTAGCGTTGGATATCAATCACCAGGGCCGCCTGCGCGGCAATCGTCTCACCGGCCCACGCCAAACCAGACGCGCAAGGGCGCAGAGGCGCGAGCTGTCCCTTGCGCGGCTGGAGTGGACGGGGGCATTCGCATAGTGCGCGCATGCGGTGTTGGTAAAAGCGCTATTGTGCTGAGCAACCTCTAAGCCCGATAGATAAATCTCCCTACAAGCGCTTGTCGATTTTCACATTTTCAAAGCAACGGTGAATGGCGTTCTAGCCAATTTAAATGCCCAAAACTCAATACCATCTTGCCCATCCAAGACCGTATGATTTTGGCAATAGCTGGCCGATTGCGGAAGGTCTGGTCTGGGCAAGCGGACTTGTGAAAGCGGGCGTCCAAACTAAACTTGGATTAAGTCAGCATCCACCGACCTCGCAACGGTAAAAAAGTGGCTTCGTGTATGAAAGACCGAAGTAAAATGAGCTTGAAGTTTCTCACTTGACACCATTGGCTCAAGCTCGTTACTTCTTAAATATGAGAATAGTGACCGAATATGAGAATATGGATAGTGCTCTTGCCAAACGACTTTCTGCTCTCAGAAAGAGCCGGGGGATGTCGCTGGATCAAGCGGCGGAGCTTTCTGGAGTCAGCCGCGCTACGCTTTCTCGTACCGAACGCGCCCAAACAAGCCCAACAGCCTACATTCTTGGACGCCTCTCCGCCGCCTATGGCATCACGTTATCGGCCCTGATTGGCGGATTAGACGAGAGGCCCCCTTCGGTTGTTTCACGCAACGAGGCGAGTTTCTGGGAGGATCCAGAAACTGGATTTCGACGCTGGTCGATTTCGCCACCAGCGCGTGGCTACGAAATTGAGCTCGTTTGGGCTGAGTTGCCTGCTGGCGCGCGTCTTGAGTATCCGGCACCGGCTTATTCGGGGATGGAACAGCATATTGTTCTCTTTGAAGGGAGCCTTCGATACGAGTTGGGCGATGCTGTTTATAATTTGGAACCGAATGACACCCTCCGGATGAAGCTTTACGGCAAAACCGCACTTGAGAGCTGTGGGCAGGGTGCAGCAAAATATCTTTTTGCTATCCGGAGCTCGCAATGATTGTTCGAATGGGCGACTTTGCCAACCCGAAGGTGCTCGCCTTGCTTCGTGAACATCTGGCGGAAATGCAAACCAATTCACCGCCTGGATCGGTCTATGCCCTCGATGTTGAAAGGCTGCAAAGCAAGGACATTACCTTCTATTCTGTGTGGGACAGCGAAGGAGAAGCTGTCATGGCAATTGGAGCGCTTAAGGAACTCGATACTGCGACCGGTGAAATAAAGTCGATGCGAACGGCACAGGAGCATCTGAGGAAGGGTGCCGCAGCTTTTCTACTTGAGCTCTTTATAACCAAGGCTCGCCAATGCGGATACCAGCACCTTTGTCTGGAAACTGGCTCGGGCCCGACCTTTGAGCCTGCCCTGTCGCTATATCGCCGATACGGTTTCGAAAATTGCGAGCCTTTCGGGGACTATGAAGCGAGCGCGTTCAATCAATTTTTGCAATTGCAAGTGTGATCCAAAACCCTGCCTGAAATGGAGAAAGCGCCAATGGAAAAAACGACTGTGCCATATGGCTTTTCTGAGACACCGCCACCGCCTTACTACGCCGTCATTTTTACAAGTCGCTTAAGCCACAATGACGCCGGCTATGAGGCAATGGGCACAATGTTGGCCGAACTCGCCGAACATCAGTCAGGCTATCTGGGAATGGAGACAACAAGAGGGGCTGACCGCCTCGGCGTTACCGTTTCTTACTGGAGGGATGAAGCCAGTATATTGGCTTGGAAGGCTGAGATGAAGCATCTGTTAGCGCAAAAGGCCGGCATCGAGAGATGGTACGAGCATTATGAACTGCGCGTCGCCAAAGTCGAGCGGGCGTATAGTGGACCACAAGGGCGGGCGATCGGCGGAAGTAAAGAGGGGATTTATTGAGATGAGGTTCGAACCTGTCCGAAAGGCTGCAATTGCGGCAATGATTGTCCTGGGCTCGATGGCAGTCAGCACGCCAGCTATGGCGGATGAAGTGCAGCCTATTGCAACCACGATGTTCAAAAAAATGACCACAATGATGGGTGAATGGAAGACTCAAGATCATCCGGCGCTGCGCATAGTATTCGAGCCGACTGCTGGTGGTAGCGTCATCGTCGAGCGCTGGATGGTCGGCGAACGCATGCATTCCCTTACAGTATATCATCTGGACGGGGAGGCATTGATGGCGACCCATTATTGCCCGCAGGGTAATCAGCCTCGCCTCAGAATGGAGAGCGTCAGCACAGAAACCCGTATCAGCTTTGACTTCCAGGATGCCACAAACTTGCAGAATTTGGAGCAAAGCCATCAGCATCGGTTGAGCTTCGATTTTTCAGAAATGGAATATGTCACGCGAGGGGAGGCTTATCGACAAGGAGTATCAAGTAACCAAACCGAGATGGTGCTGGTTCGCATCAAGTGAATTTGGCCGATATCTCAATTAGAAACTTGATCTGAATATAAATTTCAGACCGGGAAACTTAGAGCATTTTCCACTTAATATGCATCATATCCGCAGCTAGCGAAGTAGTTTCGGCACTCTTCTGGTTTGAACATGGTGACGAGGGAGCCGATGATATCCCACAGACCTGATA
>VYLP01000098.1_pt1 | contig 46823 bp, 42 predicted proteins | sample 5114311 | NCBI WGS metagenome assembly VYLP01 (sample SAMN12291775, study PRJNA351875) | freshwater metagenome | isolation source: freshwater lake | place: USA: Michigan, Lansing Lake | collected 2013-08-14 | reverse complement strand
TAAAACCTTGGTGCGGAAAAGCTAGAGAGAGCAGAAGAGTCAGTGTGGAAGGCCGGTTTTTTAAATATGGTTTTTCTCGGCTTGATATCCATCACTTTCTATTTTGTGTCGGATCCCATCATGCGAATCTTTTCCTCCAATGAAGAAGTAATTCGCTATGGAGCGCAATGCCTCAAGATTGTGGCTTTTGGGTATGTGTTTTATGGATATGGAATGGTGATTGTGCAATCGTTTAATGGTGCAGGAGATACGCGTACGCCAACCATTCTAAATCTGTGTGGGTACTGGCTTTTTCAAATTCCGCTGGCTTACTTGCTAGCTGTGCAATTTGGCCTTGGGCCGAGCGCAGTTTTTTGGGCGATTGCTATTGCGGAATCAGTGATGGCGGTTGTCGCCATTGTCATCTTCCGACAGGGGAAATGGAAGGGAGTTAAAATTTAGGTCAATAGTCGACAGTCCGCGGTTGAATAGTCCATGGTCGATAGCCAGTAAGTAAGGTGGCAATTTGCGATCGACTATGGACAATCGACTATGGACTTATTGACCTTTCTTAAACGCAGCCTTTAGAGCATTATTCAATTCTTCACCTGCTTTTTTCAAACTGGCTTCTACCTCTTTCCAACGCTCCTTATTTTCAGCGTCATTTTTAAGTTTGTCAGCGGCCACTTTCAGTTCCTCAAATTTTTTCTTTAGGTCTGCTTCCACCCGAGTGCCGGCATCTTTAGCTTCCACCAAAAATTGATCTAATTTCTTCCCGAAGTCCTTAAAAAACTTTTCACCTGCACCTTCTTGGTTTGATTCTTCCATTTGACATTTCATTTAATGACGACAAATCTAGCAAACTGTTGCCATTCTCTTGGAATTAATCAAGGTTGGAATTTTAAAAAGACCAAATTTGATTAGTTGAACAACTAACTATTTCAGGCCATGGTTCACCGAGTCGATGGCAACTATTTGCAATTTTGGCTTAAATTTGATTTCTAAATCCGACCCAGTTTGAAAACGAACCTCATTTTACTTGCCCTGGCTATTATTATAGTGCTAAGTGCCTGCGCACAATCTAACTCAGGCTATCGGCCGCGGCATAAAAAGCCCAACCCTAATAAACCGTTGCCTTGTCCACAAAAAGACTGTTGAGTCATGCGGAAAATTGTGATCGCCATTGATGGGTATTCCGCTTGCGGCAAAAGTTCTACAGCCAAGAACGTAGCCAAGGAGCTGAACTATCGATACATCGATTCTGGAGCGATGTACAGAGCCGTCACCCTTTATTTTTTAGATCATCTGGTAGCGATCACCAACTCCAAGGAAGTTGAAAAGGCAATACGCGAAATCCAGCTTTCTTTTCGGGTCAATGCAAAAGGGGTTTCCGAATTGTTTATGAATGGCGTTAACGTGGAAAGGGACATTCGAAAAATGCGAATTTCAGAGAATGTAAGTCCGGTAAGTGCCCTAAAAGAAGTTCGCGAAGCCATGGTGGCCATTCAGCGAAAGTTGGGGAAAGAGAAAGGTATCGTCATGGATGGCAGAGATATTGGATCGGTCGTTTTTCCCCAGGCCGAGCTGAAACTTTTTCTTACTGCCGATATGTTGGTGCGGGCGTTCCGAAGGCAAAAGGAACTTCTGCAACGCGATGATCTAATCGATATTGATACAATTGTTGAAAACCTGACTAAACGCGACCAGATTGATAGTACCCGAAAGGAGAGCCCTTTGATAAAGTCACCAGATGCTATTTTGATTGATACGACCCACATTACTATTGACGAACAAGTAGATGAGGTAGTTAGGCTGGCTTTTTCAAAAATAGTCACCTCGACTTGACCTCCATTTTCAAGTTGGCGCAAGGCTCAAAAATTCTTTGATTTATCTCCCCTTTGCTGCTTGAATTTAATTGCTAATTTTGCCACGTTCCTTCCTAAAATGCCTTTTTTGGTTGAATTGAGAAGGGATACTAAACTTAACTTATTGCCAACTCCTCATGGGCAAATTCATCCGACTAAAAAAAGGTTTTACCATTAATCTGGCAGGCAAAGCTGCTTCCAAAGTGGTGGAAATAGATCAACCTGACACATTTGTCATAAAACCCACAGACTTCCACGGCACTTATATGCCTAAACCTGTCATAAAGGAGGGGGATACTGTAAAAGCTGGCTCTCCGCTATTTCACGACAAGCGACATGAAAATGTTATCTACTCGGCACCCGTCAGCGGTGAAGTGGTCGAGATTAAGAGAGGCGAAAAGCGCAAGCTGCTAGAAATAAAAATCTTGGCCGATAAGAAGGTGGAATACGAGATTTTCAAAAAATATACGATTTCCGAGATTTCAAACCTATCAGCTGCGGCATTGAAGGAGCAACTTCTGGCATCAGGAGTTTGGCCTAACTTGATCGAGCGCCCCTTTGGCGTAGTGGCCGATCCGGGAGTGACGCCAAAGGCGATTCACATTTCTGCATTTGATACCCACCCGCTGGCACCTGATTACAGTGTGCTGTACAAAGGGCAAGACCAGTACTTTCAAGTGGGTGTGGACATTTTGAAGAAGCTTACATCTGGGGCCGTTCATATCAACACGCACGCTACTAGCGAAATTTCAACTGTTTTCTCGCAAGTGAAGGGAGCAGAAGTTAATAAATTTTCAGGGCCACATCCTGCCGGGTGTGTCGGTGTTCAGATTCATCATTTAGATCCGATCAATAAAGGGCAAATCGTTTGGACAATTGCGCCAGCAGGTGTGATCCAGATTGGTAAACTATTCCTGAACGGAATTTATGATGCATCAAAGCTGGTGGCGCTGACTGGTTCTGAAGTTAAGAACCCTCAATATTATAAAACCTACACAGGAGCCTCCGTAAAAAAATTCCTTCAAGATAACTTGAAACAAGATCACGTGCGAGTGATAGCTGGAAATCCTTTGACGGGCACTTCAGTAGGAAAGGAAGGACACATCGGATTTTTCGATCAACAAATTTCTGTTTTACCTGAAGGTGATTACGCGGAGTTTGTGGGTTGGATTACTCCTGGTGAGCGCAAACTGAGTTTCCATCGAGCTATTGGGTTGTTTTCGTTTCTTTCACCTACAAAGGAAAGAGTGGTGGATACAAACACCCACGGAGAACCCCGCGCTTTTGTACAATCTGGTATTTTTGAGCAGGTGGTTCCGATGGATATTTTACCTACCCATTTACTAAAGAGCATTCTGGCCGAAGATATTGATGAAATGGAAGCATTGGGCATTTACGAAGTCATTGAAGAAGACTTGGCGCTTTGTGAGTTTGTAGATGTATCTAAGCACAAGGTGCAGGAAATTTTGAGAGAAGGTCTTGAATTGGTTCAACAAAGTTAATACAGCGATCAGATGGAGTTTATTAAGCATCAGATAGAAAAAGTAAAGCCCAACTTTGAAAAGGGCGGAAAGTGGGAAAAGCACTATTATTCCTTCGAGGCATTAGAGACATTCTTATTTGCGCCTGCAACCACGAACGGAATAAAAGGAGCACAAATTCGCGATGCCATTGATTTGAAACGGTTGATGATGACGGTGATCATCTCCATGGTGCCATGTTTATTGTTTGGAATGTGGAATGTGGGTCACCAACATTTTTTAGCTATTGGTCAGGCCGCTTCATTCATGGATAAATTTTGGATTGGAGTAGTTCAAGTAATGCCAATCGTAGTTATTTCATACGGAGTGGGCTTGGGTATTGAGTTTATGTTTGCCACATACAGAAGACATCCGGTCAACGAAGGATTTTTGGTAACGGGAATGCTCATTCCGTTGGTCATGCCTCCTGACGTACCACTTTGGCAAGTTGGCTTGGCCACTGCTTTTGCCGTGATTATTGGTAAAGAGGCTTTTGGTGGAACGGGCATGAATGTGATGAATGTTGCTTTGACGGCTCGCGCCTTTTTGTACTTTGCTTACCCTACTGATATTTCGGGAAGCGTTTGGACTTATATTGGTGAGGCAAAGACAGTCGCTGGATACTCTGGTGCAACGCCTTTGTCTTTGGCCGCAGATGCAGCCACAACAGGAACCAACGTAGTTACTTCCCTCAACTCTTTTGGTGCTGGCTGGAATGAAGGTGTATTTTCGTTCTGGAATATGTTTATGGGTATTATGCCAGGTTGCATTGGCGAGACATCCACATTAATGTGTTTAGTGGGTGCCTTTATTTTGGTAGCCACAGGTGCAGGAAGTTGGAAAGTGATATTGAGTGTTTTTGGAGGTGCTTATGCAATGGGCCTACTGTTAAATCTGATTGGCGGAAATGCCTTTGTAGAAATGCCCGCCCATTATCACTTAGTAATTGGCGGATTAGCCTTTGGCGCGGTTTTCATGGCGACAGATCCAGTAACGGCCTCACAAACAGAAACAGGGAAATGGATTTATGGGGCATTGATTGGCATCTTTACTGTTATGATCCGTGTATTTAATCCTGCCTACCCCGAGGGGATCATGTTGGCGATATTGTTGATGAACGTGTTCGCCCCTCTCATCGATTATTTTGTAGTTAGTGCAAACAAAAAAAGAAGATTACAACGTGCGACAGTCTAACCTTTACATCGTTTTATATGCTGCGGCCATCACCATCGTGTGTGGCGGAGCATTGGCAATTGCTTCACAAACTTTAAAGCCCCTACAAGATGCTAACATCGAGTTGGAACGCAAGAAGAATATCCTCGCTACAGTAATGGAGTTGAAAGACGGAGATGATGTTGTAAAGCTGTATGCTTCGCGGGTGAAAGAAAGTGTTATTGATTTTCAGGGTAATGTAAAAGTGGGCATGAAAGCAAGTCAGGTGGTGATTGCTGAACAATACAAGCTGAAGCCAGAGGAACGCCTATTGCCTATTTATGAATTTAGAAATGAGACCGATTCAACGAAAATTGAAAATGCGGTAATGCCCGTCTATGGATATGGATTATGGAATAACATCTGGGGATTTGTTGCGCTACAATCTGATTTGAATACCGTGCAGGGTGTAAAGTTTGAGCATGCCGGTGAGACGCCCGGTTTGGGTGCTCGAATTACTTCTGATGATATACAAGTTCGATACAAAGGGAAAAAGGTTTTTGAAGGAGACAAGATCATGTCCGTTCAAATGCAAAAGGGGGAGGGTATGGATTATTCTGCTGATCCTCACAAAGTAGATGGCATGTCAGGAGCAACCCTTACCGGAAAAGGTGTAAACAATATGCTCGCGGATTATTTCTCTTGCTATAAAAATTATTTAAAGAAGAATCAACAAAATTTATCGCTAAACCTATGAGCACAGCAACAGCGGAAGTAGATGTGGTGGAGAAAAAAGCAGAACCGCTTTTCTCTAAGAAAAACAAAAAGCTGATTACAAATCCACTTGACATTGATAATCCAATCACGGTGCAGATCTTAGGTGTTTGTTCTGCCTTGGCAGTGACGACTCAGATGAAACCTGCTTTTGTTATGTCCATCGGATTGATGGTGGTAACGGCTTCCTCCAACGTGGTGATCTCAATGATGCGAAATTCAATTCCTTCCCGTATTCGAATCATTGTTCAATTGGCTATTGTATCGCTATGGGTGATCTTAGTAGATCAGATTTTGAAGGCTTATGTCTATGACGTCTCTAAGCAACTATCAGTGTTTGTTGGGCTAATCATAACCAATTGCATTGTGATGGGTAGGTTGGAAGCGTTCGCTATGGGTAATAAGCCCTGGCCTTCATTTTTAGATGGAATTGGGAATGGTTTAGGATACGGCATTATCCTGATGATGGTCGCCTTCGTTCGTGAGTTGTTTGGTGGCGGTAGCCTTTTTGGATTTAAAGTATTTGAATCAATGGGCGTTCACTATACCGGCAATGGCTTACTGTTGTTACCAGCGGGTGCTTGTATATTGGTAGGTATTATTATTTGGGTACAGCGTACCTTGAACGGACATCGCGAGACGCATTAAACTAATTTGATATGGAAAATTTAGTAAATATTGGTATCCGGTCGATTTTTATCGACAACATGATATTCGCCTACTTTCTGGGAATGTGCTCGTTCCTCGCCATTTCCAAAAAAGTAAAAACTGCCATTGGCCTTGGCGTGGCGGTTGTTTTCGTAATTGGAATAACCGTTCCTATCAATTGGTTAATTCAAAACCGTGTGTTGGTACCGGGAAGTTTGGCGTGGCTGGGTGACGATTTTAAAAATATCGATTTGGGCTTTTTGCAGTTCATTATATTCATTTCAGTAATTGCTGCTATTACCCAATTGACCGAAATGGCGGTTGAGAAATTTTCACCTGCATTGTATGGCACGCTGGGAATTTTTCTTCCTTTGATTGCGGTGAATTGTTCAGTATTAGGTGCTGCATTGTTTATGGTGGGTCGCCCCTACAATTTGACAGAAGCAACTGTTTTTGGACTTGGTTCAGGAATAGGTTGGATGCTGGCTATCGTTGCGTTAGCAGGGGTTAGAGAAAAGATGAAGTATTCAAATGTACCTGCTCCGCTTCGAGGACTGGGCATTACATTTATATTAGTAGGTTTGATGTCGCTCGGGTTTTTGAGTTTCCTCGGCTTCTCTTTATAGAAATTGGCGAACCAGTAATAGAAAGGCTTCGCGAGAAGCCTTTTTTGTTGGTAGGCTTTTGATAGGTAAATTGATTTAACAAAACGTGTATGAAAGGCTTTGCTGGAAAGATCGTTCGGTACTTTTTTAATGGTACCCTTTTTATTGTTCCGTTGGTAGCAACTGTCTATTTCATCATTGTTTCCTTTCAATGGCTGGACAGTCGATTGAATTTGCCGTATCCGGGTGTTGGCTTTGTGATTATTCTAAGTGTCATAACGTTATTCGGCTACCTCACCTCCAATTTTGCCTTCAAGACTTTTTCAAATTGGTTTGACCTTGGCATGAACCGCGTTCCATTGGTTAAACTAATTTATTCATCCATCAAAGATTTGTTGGCCGCTTTTGTGGGCGATAAGAAGAAATTTGATCGCCCTGTGCTAGTTCGAATTAACAAAGAGAACCAACTACACCGAATAGGATTTATCACTCAACAAGATTTAAGTGAGTTGGGGCTTCCAGAAATGATAGTTGTTTACTTTCCTCAATCTTATGCGGTAGCCGGAGATCATTTTGTGGTGCCTCGCGAGAATGTTCAGCCATTGAATATCCCTGGGCCAATTGCAATGAAGTTTATTATTTCAGGAGGAGTGAGTGGGTTTAGTCAGGTTGGGGAATAGGCCTTTTTACCCTATTTTTGAGTATCCATAAAAATTAGTCTATATGAAGTTGTTTCTCTTTACCGGTGCATGGTTGGGTTTCTTTTTTACACACGGACAAGGTATAACAAATGTACGAACATTTCAGGAGGATGACAAAATTGTTATTTACTACGATATACTTTCGTTGAATCCAAATAAAACACTTTTCATAACTGCAGAAAAATCTACCGATGGCGGTAAGACATTTGGAACTAGACTAACTGAAGCGACTGGTGACATTAACAAAAATGTTAAGGTGGGTTCGCAAAAACAGATAGTATGGGATGCTAAAAAGGAAGGATTTATTAGCAATTCTTTTGTATTTCGAATCAATGGTTTTGATCTTGTTCAAGATCAAGATTTTAAGAGCTTAACAATTCAAATAGCCGATTTAAACAAAATTGAATTTAGGTTGAATAGTGTTATCCGACAGCCAGATGCAATTGAGGTGTTTGCACTTATTGAAAATATCTCCGACACAAGACCTACTCAAATCGCTTTGCAGGGTATAAAGTTTACAGACAATTTGGGTAAGGTTTATACTGATTTCAGTACTGTCCATGCTAATTTCAGTAATGTTCAGGATAAAATAATTACTCTAGGGAAGGGTGAACGAAAGCAATTTAATTTTTCTTTAAAAAATGTGAGCCTAGATGCTATCTATTTCTCAGAAGTTCAGATGACAGTTTCTGGAAGTCTGTATGTATTAAAGAACGTTGTTATTAACTAGCTGGTTTTTCATATGAGTAACTATATAGTCTCTCTCATTTCAGTTCTTTACTTTAACACTTGTTATTCACAGAAAGTCGAGAAGGTAAAGATATCAGACGTTTCTAATCAAATTAGTTTTGCGGCAGATAGAAACTCTGTGCTGACATCGATTAGCAATACGGTCGTTGTCGTGCCAAACAAGTTGTCGTCAGTTGTTGGTGTATCAGATAAAGTAGAACTTAACTTTGCTGATAGCAATTCAGTAACACTACCAGCTATTTTTGAGGGCAAATTTAAATCAACTTCCGTTGTTAATGCTGGTGGTAAAATTGATCCAGCGGATGGGGATAGAGGTATAGTCTCGAAAGCTAAAGAAACGACAAATATTGAGCCAACTCCAGTTGTTACCATACTGCCGTTGCCAAAGCAGATAAAAATTGAATTGCCAACAGATGAAAGGTCTATAATTAGCGAGGTCTCGAAAGAACTAGGTGCGGATTTTAAATTCAAACTTCCATCGTATTATGCTCTTATTATTGGAATTTCATCTTATAAATTTAGTGGTGCTGGGCTACCCTCGCTGGAAAATCCAGCGAAAGATGCCGAAAAGCTTTATCAAACACTTACTTCTGGTTATCAATTTCCAATTGCGAACGTTAAATTATTGAAAGATGCGACAAGGCAACAAATTATTGATCAACTAGAGATTTTATCTAACTCCTTAACTGAGAAAGATAATCTTTTGATTTTTTATGCAGGTCACGGTTTTTATGACAAGGTGAAGGAATTTGGTTACTGGCTTCCATCTGACGCTAGGATTACAAGCAGGAGCGAGTGGATACCAAATAGTACGATCAAAGATTATATTAGCGCTATCAAATCAAAGCATACGCTTCTTATTTCGGATGCATGCTTTGGTGGAAGTATCTTCAAAACGAGAAATGTAGATGAATATATGATCATGAAAATATCTAATCTTTATCGTGACCCAAGTAGAAGAGCTATCACAAGTGGTAATTTAAATTTGGTGCCGGATAAAAGTATTTTCATTGATTATCTTATCAAAAGATTATCAGATAACGAAGATTTGTTTCTTCCAGCACTAAATTTATTTACTAGAATATATGAACCTGTTTCGAATAATTCACCTACAACTCCTCAGTTTGGTGTAGTACAAGGAGCTGGTGACGAGGGTGGCGATTTTATTTTTATAAAAAGGAAGTAAAGCAACCAAACCGAAATAGCTTACATATTCAACCAGATTTCAGCAATATCTCCTTAGTTGTGATGAACTAACTAATCACTCCCGATCCAATCAAGTCTTTTTCTTGATACCATGCCGCAAATTGGCCCGGTGTTACTCCGCGTTGAGGTCGATCAAAAATAATGTAGAGGCCTTCCTCTTTTTTATGCAGGGTGCATTTTTCCAATGGTTGGCGATAACGTATGCGTGCCATATAATTTTTAGATTCTCCAATAGATAGTTTCAAATCGGTGCGAATCCAATGCTCATCTTCATTAGGAATGAATAACCCTTTCCGATAAAGTCCCGGATGATCGTCACCACTGCCAGTGTAAATAATATTTTTTTCAGTATCAGTGCCAATCACAAACAAAGGCTTTTCATGCCCGCCAATGTTTAAACCTCTACGCTGGCCAATTGTATAATAGTGTGCCCCATTGTGTTCACCTATTATTTCACCTAATTCAGGTCTTAACTGATAGGGCTGAGAAATAGTAAGGAGATCATTTTCCGCAAAACCATTGCTGAATGCGTTTGAGTCAAATGGCAATTCAATTACTTTCCCTTTTTTGGGTTCAAGCCGTTGTTGTAAAAAATCGGGTAAATGAACTTTGCCTATAAAACATAATCCTTGTGAATCTTTCTTTTCAGCCGTATCGAGTCCTGCCTTTTTCGCAATAGCTCTAACTTCCGGTTTTAGTAATTCTCCAATAGGAAACAAGGCTTTTGAAAGTTGTGATTGATTAAGCTGGCATAAAAAATAGCTCTGATCTTTATTCGGATCCTTTCCTGCCAGTAATTGAAAAATTTGCTTCCCCTCTTTTTCTAAAACCCCTTTTCGGCAATAATGCCCGGTGGCCACAAAGTCAGCGTCTAATTTTAATGCTGCGTCCAGAAATACATCGAATTTTATTTCACGGTTACAGAGCACATCCGGGTTTGGAGTTCTCCCGGCTTTGTATTCGGCAAACATGTAGTCAACAATCCGGGCTTTGTATTCACTACTTAGGTCAATCGTTTGAAACGGGATGCCCAATTGCTGTGCAACGATCATGGCGTCATTGCTGTCATCCAGCCATGGACATTCGTTGCTGATTGTCACTGTGTCGTCATGCCAGTTTTTCATGAACATGCCGATCACTTCGTAGCCTTGGTCTTTTAACAAGTAGGCAGCTACGCTGGAATCAACGCCTCCGGATAGACCGACTACAACTCTTTTCTTCATAAAAGACACAGGCTACATGCCCCAAGGCTCAGGTGATGCAACTTCCACTTGCAACCTACAGCCCAGCGCATGTAGTTATTTTATCAATTCTTTGGAGTTAAATTCTCACTTAAAAGTTCATTCACGATTTCATTAAATCGCTCTTTGAATTTCTCATAATAGATTCCTGTCCCAGGACCTTCAAAGCCGGTTCGAATGTGTTTCACCTTTCCATCTTTGCCAATGAAAATGGTGGTAGGAAAGGCGATCACTTTGTTGAGCATCGGTAAACTTTGAGATGCCTTTTCTTTGTCGTTCGTTCCGGCAATGACAAAATCATAGGGTACTTTTAATTTCTCTTTCATTTTTCTTATGCGACCGATGGCGTAGTCGAAATCATCTTTGCGCTCGTAGGCGAGCCCAAGTATTTCTACCCCTCGTTCGTGATTTTGCTTGTACCACTGCGAAAGGAACTTTGTCTCATCCATACAATTGGGGCACCACGTACCGAAGATTTGAAGAATCAATACCTTGTTGGCATATTTTTCGTCTGACGGACTTATCCGATTATTATTTTCATCTGGGAAACTAAAAGCAATTCTATCATATCCTTCCTTCAAAAACGTAAGAGCCTCTGCATCTGGCATCTCCGCATTTTCATTTTTTATTCCTTTAAAAACTTCATGGGAGAGTTTGCCTGAGAAGAAATCGCCTTTCAGTGAATCGCCTTCGAAAGAGGCAGTGAAAAGAAACGCGTGGTTGCCATCAAACGTACTGAGCTTAAGTTGACCGTCCGAAACATTACCTTGTAAGTAGCGATAGTCACCAGTAGGCGTTAAAAAGGTTCCCGTTGCTTCGTGGCCAATTTGTTTAATCAAGCCAATAGATGGATAAGATTCTTTCTCGGAGAAAAAGTTGAGTTGATACTTGCCGGAAAAATCTACCGTTGATTTTTCGGTATGAGGAAACCGAAAGTCCTCTCCATGTTGGGCTTTGAAAGGGAGTTTAAAGGTGGGGTCATAATTTTTGATGTAGTAACCTTCCAGCTTGTCTCCGTTGATTTTTGCGATCAAGTCAATATCGAAAATGAGCATTGTTATTTTGACGGAATCACCGTTAATGGTCACCTCATCTTGCGGCAGCTTTTCTTCCGCGTTTTTCAGGTATACTTGGTACTTCCCGGATTCTTTAGTGACTTCAAAATTGAACGGGAGCTCTTGTCCCTGCATTTCTATAATGCCCCGCCAGTTTCCGATTTTCAATTCTGCTTGTTTCTGGCACGAAATACACAACAAAACGACCCCCACAAGGCTTAAAATTCGCATGATCCGCTGATTTTTGAGTTACAACACAAAAATGCGACAAATGATTCTAATTTCGTTGACCTTTACATGGATTCGTTGTTGGTTGTTCGAACACCCAACGAATACTAACTAACATCCAAGTCATGTTTCAAAATTTGAAAGTACTCGAGTTGGCCTCGGTCCTTGCCGGCCCTAGTGTTGGACAGTTTTTCGCTGAGTTAGGCTCAGAGGTAATTAAGGTAGAAAATCTAAAAACTGGTGGCGATGTCACACGCAGTTGGAAGGGGGCAGGGGAGCAGACAGACGACCGTTCCGCTTATTTTTGTTCCTGTAATTGGGGAAAGAAATCTGTTGCAGTTGACCTAACCACGGACGAGGGTAAGCAAATAGTAAAGAAACTGGCAAAGCGATCCGATATCATTATTGCCAGTTATAAGCCGGGTGATGCCGAGAAACTAGGTGTCTCCTACCAACAGTTATCAATGGATAACGACCAACTAATTTATGGCCAAATCACTGGCTACGGAAGCGATGATGATCGTGTCGGCTACGATGCAGTAATTCAGGCGGAGTCTGGTTTTATGGACTTGAATGGGGAGAAAGATGGACTACCCACGAAAATGCCCGTAGCATTGATTGATGTTTTGGCAGCGCATCAGTTGAAAGAGGGATTGCTGCTTGCTTTGTTGAAGAAAGAAAGATCTGGAGTGGGAAGTTTGGTGGAGGTGTCTTTGATTCAATCTGCGTTATCTTCACTTGCCAACCAAGCCACCAATTGGCTGGTAGCAAAGAAGCAGCCCACACGGCAGGGGTCTGCCCACCCGAACATAGCTCCTTATGGCGATTCATTTTTGACCAAGGATGGCAAGCGAGTTTTGTTAGCTATTGGTAATGATAGACAGTTCAAAGATTTGATTGCAACTCTTGGCATCAGTGATCATGTGCTTGATCTAAGAGCATGGGCGTTGGAAATTAAATTTTTGTCGAATCAGCAACGCGTTGAAAATCGATTACAGTTGAATGAACTACTAGAAAAAGCCATTGTGCAATTTGAATCGAAAGAGTTAATGAGTAAAATTCACCATCTAAAAATTCCGGCAGGATTAATTGAAGACGTGGCAGAGGCATTTTCCACACAAGAAGCAAATGAAATACTGATTAGATCAACAGAGCTAACTGGTGTGAAAAACTTTGTTGGAAGAGTTTCTAACATCAAACTGCCAACTTCGGTTTTGTCACCACCTCCGCGTTTTGGCGAGCATACCGAGGATATTTTATCTTCGTTGGTGTAATGGCGGTTTTTTTATCTATACTTAGTTCTTGGCAAGATCGAAACAAGAACGGTACTGGGTGTACGACAGTTTTGCATTTCTCCGTGACCCTTGTGGTTTCTTTGAGTTCCCTGTGGTAAAAATGCAAGCCACTAAGTGCTAAAAGGTTGCACAAAGTACACCATTGAGCTATCCACCCTAAGCAAAACTGTCGTACACCCGTACTATTTGTATTTGGTTTTCAAGCGCTCTTTGTTTTCAATTAAAGATCGAGAAGGGCTTTGGAAGCGATTCCAAGGCACTTGGGGTGGGCGAGTCGTAAAAGAATTTGAGAAAGATCATCCTGTAGGATCAAACCAGTGAAAGTTACTTAGTTAGCACCTGCCAAAAGATAAAGCACTGCCATTCGGATAGCTACTCCGTTTTCCACTTGATCGAGGATGATTGAGTGATGAGAATCGGCTGCGTCACTAGTTAGCTCCACGCCTCGATTGATAGGACCCGGATGCATGAGCACAATTTCTTTCTTTAAATCATCCAGTATGTTTTTATTGATCCCGTAGTAAAGCGAGTACTCGCGAAGAGAAGGGAAATATTTAATCTGTTGCCTTTCTAGTTGAATGCGAAGGACGTTGGACACATCACACCAGGCTAATGCTTTCTTGACATCCCATTCCACCATTACTCCCAAAGAAGAGATGTATTTTGGAAGTAGGGTTGGCGGTCCGCAAACCATAACTTCTGCACCGAGTTTCTTCAGCGCGAATATATTGGACAAAGCAACCCGCGAATGTAGAATGTCACCGATAATTGCAATCTTCTTTCCTTCTACAGTCCCTAGTTTTTCTCTAATCGAAAAAGCGTCAAGCAACGCCTGTGTAGGGTGTTCGTGGGTGCCGTCCCCTGCATTGATAATGTTTGCTTTAATGTGCTTAGCTAGAAAATGGGGGGCTCCCACGCTGGCATGCCGCATCACCACCATGTCTACTTTCATGGCTAGTATATTATTTACCGTATCCAACAATGTCTCTCCTTTTTTTACGGAGCTCGTGGAAGTGCTAAAGTTTACGACATCGGCAGAAAGGCGTTTTTCTGCCAGTTCAAAAGAAAGCCTTGTGCGTGTTGAATTTTCGAAAAAGACATTGGCAATGGTAACGTCCCGTAACGAAGGCACTTTTTTGATGGGTCGGTTGATGACATCTTTAAAGTTATCGGCAGTTTCAAAAATAAGCTCTAGGTCTTGGCGAGTGAGGTTTTTGATTCCAAGCAGATGCCGTTGACTGAGCTTTGACATATTATTTATCCTTGTTGATCAACCAGATTTTATTTTGGCGATGGCCTTGCGCTTCCAATTCTACCAATACACGCTGTGATTCTAGCGTATCCACATAGCGCCCTACATAATCCGCAGATATAGGTAAGTCGCGGGTATATTTCCGATCTACCAGTACTAACAACTCCACTTTGGACGGACGACCGAATGCGATCATCGCATCGAGCGCTGCACGAACCGTTCTTCCGGTAAAAAGTACATCATCGATCAAGATCACGTTCTTGCCCTCAATCACAAAATCGATGCGAGTTTCACTGGCTTTTGCCGGGATTTCCCTTCGCCTGAAATCATCGCGATGAAAGGTAGTATCCAAGTATCCCAGTGGAATCTTTTTCTTGACTAGTTTTTCGAGCTTTGCATGGATTAACTCCGCCAAAAAAATGCCCCGTGGCTGCATTCCTAAGATGACAGAATCGGAAAAATGAGAATGGGCTTCAATGAGTTGCTGGCAAAGGCGATCGAGGGTGATATCCAGCTGATTTGAATCGAGTACGAGTTTTTTCTGCATACGCCAGCGCGAAGGTAAGTAAAATCGAGGTACGAATTACGAGAAACGAGGTACGAATTTCCTGATTTCGATTAGATCTTGCTTAGCGATATCTGATCTTGTTGATAAAAAACACTTTTTTATAAGGTTCTTCCCGCCTTTCTTTTGACTTGCGGATGGTTTGAACGCCAGAGGCAATTAAATGCTTGTCATACCAATAGTCAAGGTGATTTGTTTTGGCATCTTCCTTTGTAATCACACCGAGGTCACTGAAGAGCTTCAGTTCGTTGGAGGATTTACCTTCTACTACTTGGTTGTCCTTGATTACCTTGGTTCGAATCAGGTTTTCAAACAAGTAAATTAGATCGATGTGGTCATCACCGGGTGCAATTTTAACAAACTGTTCGAGTTGAAAAGATTTCACATCGTTAATTTCAAAGCTATTGTCCCACCTCACTTTTCCGCCCGCATCAAACCCTATAACAACAGCATGGGTATACTGATAGCCATCGAAAACATAGTCAGTTCGATAACCGGTGCCACTTGTATAACTTTGGCCGAAATTGTTATTGAACGAGCCGCCCGGCCGACTTTGATAAATATAACGTGGGTAGAAAGCCTCACCGAGCATCACAAATTGATCTTTATAGGGAATCAATTCCTGCACTAACAATCGATAATTGAACTTTGTGTTTTTTCCTTTTACCCTTCTCCGCTCGATGCGGTTTTTTATTCTACGTTCTTGGTTGGCACGTAGATAATGAAAGAAATTTTGTAAGTCCGCAAAGTTGTAATACCGTATTGTGTATTCGCCATATGAACTAATTGTGGCTACAAATATGCCTCTGGAGTATTCGGTATTTCGCCCATATACTCCAGCGACAACCTGCTCATTGTTTGGCATTTTGATCGACCTTCCGAAAATCAGGTTTCTTTTTTCACGCGATTCCAACACGGTGGTTTTGATCAACTCTCCTTCGGCATTGTAATTTCTAATCCACAAACTATTCCGCTTTTCATAATTCTTTGCACTCACGATTATGTCAATAGATCCGTCTTCGGTTACTTTCATCTGGGTGAGTTCGCCAGGTTCATTAAAAAAGCCCGGAAGGACTTTTGATTTCTGAAGCGTTAGCGAATAGTGCAACACGAGCGGCCTGTAGTTGTAGTAACCACCGATCATAACTGCATTGTTGGTACCCGCGAACTCAGTGGGTAAAAAGGGAATTGCATTTTTGATAATGTGCGTATTATACACACCTGAGTTGATGTTCAGATCTATTAACAAAAAACCAGCAAAGCGAGGATTACGCAGCAACAAATAGAGAATGTTCTTCCGGGTGGTGGCCTGAGATATAACAAACCCTCTATGTATTGGTACAAACCCTTCCCATTTCTGGCGTAGGGAAGTGTCGAGCCGAATCAATGCAATTTGATCAAACTCTTTGCTACTTAATTGACTATATACGACAAGCCCCAAACTGTCAGCAGCAATTCGGTAGGTTTCGTTGTCTTCGGTCAACATTCCTTTTTCCCATCTGCCGGTTTGTTCAACCTGCCCAAGCAGTGCAGAACAAAAAAAATAGGCAATAGTGAAAACGGTCTTATTCAATCTTTAGCTTATTTACATAAAATACTTCCCGGTTTTCTCCTTCCGTACTTCGAATCGTTTGATTCCCAAAAAGGAAAAAGAAGGATCCGTACCAAAAACGAGCTAGACTTACTTCATCATTATCTCGAACCGATTCGGTGGGTGATTTGAGTTGAATACTTACTCTTTCATCCATTAACGCTACACCATCCAACTGGCTAACCTGATATCGTATTTCTTTTTCTTTGGAATAGACCAAGGTGTATTTAGTGGGTGCATAGTTAAAATCGGAAACCTGTTCGGGAGAAACCATTTTAAAATTGTCCAATTTGAGTCCATGGTCAGCGACCAATTCCCCCTTCTCATTAAAAACAGCCAGACTTCCTTGGAGCATTTTCGTGTCGGGCGTATTGTTGTTTCCGAACGTGTAAGGGTATCCATACCCATAGTTAAAGGGTGAGTTAAAACTTCTGTACGGGTTATAGCCGTAAGGTGAGTAGGGGTAGTTGCCATACGGGTTGTTGTTCCACCTGTTATTGTTAACATTGGCTGAACTGTAGTAAGCCTCCATGTAAAACAGAAAACCATTTTTTGTTTCTTCGATGCGAGCTGGTAAAACGTTGGCCTTAAATTCAGGGATCTTCCCCAACTTTCTTCTGTTTTCGGACTTCATTTTTGTTTTAGCGGCCGCCTTCGGCTTTAGATAATCTAAAAAATGGTTGAATTGAGCAAAGTCGTAGTAACTGATTTTTTGCTCAGTGTAGGGGTCTACTAACACCGTAAAAACACCTGCCGCCTGTTTTAAGGTGCCTTCACCCCACGTGCCGATGATCATTAATTCATCGCGGATCAGCGTGCTGGTAAAGCCGCTAAGTATCACTTTGTCGGGATCTACTTCAATAACGTCATCGAGGAGCATGGCACCTGCCTGGTCAAACGTTTTAGAGATCAGGCGCTTTTTTAATTTTGATTCGCGCTCAGCAATGAGCACGTTAAATGTTTTGTTCACATTAACGCGCACGTCAAGCAATTCAGCATTGTCAAGCAAAAGGCCCGGGATGATTTTCGCATGATCGTTCGATAGGTCGTAGAGCAGAACGGTTGGTTGGTTTGAAACATAGCCTGCGAGTACAACCTGATTGGCGACAACATTGAAGTGAGTAAGGCGAATGTTGAGTTCTGGTTCGTAGTTGTGTTCTTCAGTTTGGCCAGCCTTGAAGTCGACTTTGATGATTTTCAATTTTCCTTGTTCGGTTTCACCCACGCGAAAGAGAAAATACAATGTTTCGTCTCGGTATTCATGTCCTATCAAGTTAAATCTATTTTCGATGACCAATTCTTTTGCCCACGTTTCCTGCAGGGTAGAATCCACGATGATTAGTTCCCATAAATTATCACCTTTTTGATATTTTTGTTGATCGCGAAACAGTGCAATTCCTTTTTCGCCCATGGAAACCACCGTGAAATCATGATCGCCACTTTTCTTCTTTTTTTCAAACCGTGCCGGTTGAGAAAGTTGAGCCATGGTAGTGACTCCTGCTATCAGCAAGAAAAATGCAAGCAATAGTGGTGTCGATTGTGCGCTCAATACTTGAGCAAGTCGCTGGAGTATTTCTTGAATTCTTTTCACCTGAATGGATGTGTTATTTTTCTGAAAGAGCCAATATCCAGTCAAATTCTTCTGGCTTAACAGGCTGCACGGAAAGACGTGAGTTGGTTACCAAAACCATTCGGTCTAAGTGTTTGTCTTTCTTAATAGTTGCTAATTCTACCTGATTTTTCAGCTTTGTCTTTGGCTTTAGTTCTACCGCCACCCAGTTAGGATTCTTCGGATCAGGAAATGATTCTTTGCTGATTTCGGCAATACCGACAATCGCCTTGCCTTCATTACTATAATAGAAAAGTGCCAAATCACCTTTCTTCATGGCTTTTAAGTTGTTTCGTGCTTGAAAATTGCGCACGCCATCCCATGTGGTTTTTTTATCTTTCATCAGGTCGTCCCAAGAGTATACGTCCGGTTCTGACTTTACGAGCCAATAATTCATAAAGGTTCTAATTTTATTTTCTAAAGTAGTAAATTCAGTTGGTATTTTTCATCTCTAAAATCAAGCTTACCTTTGCTCCGCTATGAAGATTTTGGTCATTCGGTTTTCGTCTATTGGAGATATTGTATTAACCACGCCTGTGGTACGTGTGTTGAAAACTCAACTAGACGAGGCTGAAATTCATTTTGCTACAAAGTTACAGTACAAAATGCTGGTGGAAAACAACCCCTATATCGATAAGGTTTTTTGCCTGGAAAAAGAATTGAATGACTTGGTCGAGCAGTTGAAGGTTGAAAAGTATGACTATGTCATTGACCTTCATAACAACCTTCGTACCCGAATCCTAAAATGGAAGCTGAATGTAAAGTCGTTTAGTTTTCGCAAACTGAATATAGAAAAGTGGCTCTTGGTTAACTTTAAGATTAATAAACTCCCTGCTTTGCATATTGTAGATCGGTACTTGGAAACCGTCCAAGCGTTGCAAGTGAAGAATGATGCGTTGGGGTTAGATTATTTTATTCCCGAAAAAGACGAGGTTCCTTTGGACTGGATTCCGGAAACACACCGCAAGGGTTACGTAGCTTACGCTATTGGCGCCCAGCACGAAACAAAAAAGTTGCCGGTAAAAAGAATGATTGAGCTATGCGACAAAATCAATAAACCAGTTATTCTGCTTGGTGGCAAAGAAGATTTTCAGAATGGGGAGATCGTTCGAGAGTTTTTTGAACGTTCGGCAAAAGGAAGCGATTTCGAACAAGGATTACATGACTTAGGAAAAAAGACTGTAGTTTACAATGCATGCGGATTGTACAATCTCAATCAATCAGCCAGTTTAATCAAGCAAGCGAGGTACGTGTTTGCGCATGACACCGGGCTGATGCATATCGCAGCTGCGTTGAAAAAGGAAATATTTAGCATCTGGGGTAGCACGATTCCGTCTTTTGGCATGTATCCCTATCGCACCAAGTTTACGGTTTTAGAAAATACTAGACTAGATTGCAGACCGTGTTCAAAAATAGGATTCGACAAATGCCCCAAGGGACATTTTAAGTGCATGAATGAAATGGGATTTGATTTTTATTTGCCTTAATATCGGATTGAACATTTTTTGAGAGGAATTTAATCTTGTCTTCCTGTGCAGTTGAGTTAATTTTTTCGGAAACGGAATAGTTGAGATAGATTTTCTCAGCCAGCGCGATCGACTAAGTCAGTTGCATTTTTTTTAGCGCAAATGATTCAGTATTCTTTTGGCTCCTGCTTCATGTGCCGCATGCGAATTATCCGAACCTCATTGTCCGTATGCTTATACGCAATTCGATAGGAGTATTTTTCAAATGCACGGTAGTTGCCCTGGTTGTTTTTCTTAAATTTGTCAAGTGGATATTTACCCGGGTTGGTGGGAAGATTGTCAATTACTTTGACAATGCCGTTTCTTACTTTCTCTGCGTTCGTGTATGATTGTCCTTGATATATTCGTAGGCTTTCCTAAAATAGATTGAAGCCCGTATGTTCCATACAACCACGGGTTTTTCTTTCTTCACCATTCCTTCATTTGTTTTTTTAAGTCCTCATGGCTAACAAACTCGCCTCTTTCTATTTCTGCTTCAGCTTCCTCCAATTCCTTGTTGTACTGCTCTATACTGATGTGGCCATCGTTTTTTAGTCCATAGTGAACAAGGTGTTTTATTGCTTTTAAAAGTGAGATATCATTGATTTGTTGAAGCTCTTTGATGATCAGAGAACGCTCTATGTCGATGTCCATAATTTGCAAAAATTTGTTTTTCAAAGATACTGGTTTTAACGTTCTTTTTTTCTTCTTTTTAAAGGGAATTACCTTTGAATAGAGGCTCGTTTTCTGTGGTACGAAACCAGTTAGAGCTTACAATTTGTAAACCGATTTGCCATCTAGTATCTTTCATCTGTGCTGAGATGGATTCCATATGCCATGGTACGGATAGCTGCGTTTCTGGTAGCAGGTATCCTGGTAGCGATTTATTTTCCTGGTGCCTTTGGCTTGCAACAAGCCGTGATTCTGTCCACCATTTTAGTGTTTGTGTATTTTCTTATTACTACCTTTTTTCGCGGGCGAAAAACTGGGTTGGCATCGGGACTGGTTGGACTTTTGGCTATATCTTCTCTAGGATACGTGCTTGTGTTGATTCGAACAGGCGAGGGAGACCGGACTCTTTTGCAGTCAGCTAAAGAGCCAACAAAAGCCTATTTGGCCATTGTTCGAAGTTCTCCGGAGTCAAAGGCCAAAAGTTGGAAGTTTGAAGTGGAAGTAGCCGCCCTAAAAAATTCGCTATGGCGACAATCAAAGGGAAGGGTACTTCTTTACGTTTCAAAAGATATAGGCGAAGTATCGTGGACATATGGTGATCAGCTGCTCATAAAAGGAAGTCCTCAAGCACTTAAACCTCCTGCTAACCCCGGTGAGTTTGATTTTAAGAGATTCCTCAGTTTCAAATCCATCTATCACCAACAATTTGTTCGGGCAGAGCAGGTTCGGTGGATAGCACCGGCAGATCGCAGGGGATTTATTTACTACTCTCACCAAGCTCGCGCGTGGGCCCAATCGAAATTAAATAAATACGTAGCTGGAGAGCAGCGACAAGCCATCGCAGCTGCACTTGTTTTGGGAGTAACCGATGGAATCGATACCGATTTGTTAAACGCGTATGCAGCAAGTGGAGCGATGCATGTCTTGGCTGTTTCGGGTTTGCACGTAGGCATCATCTATGGAATTCTATTACTTCTTTTAAGGCCACTAAACAGATTTGCTTGGAGCCGATGGGCAGTGGCCGCAATAAGCCTTGTCTGTCTTTGGGTATTTGCTTTTGTTACCGGCCTTTCACCTTCGGTTCTTCGGGCGGTTGTCATGTTCTCGTTTGTAGCAATTGCTCGCCCATTTGGCAAACAAACGAATATCTACAATACGTTAGCAGCTTCCGCTTTTGTGCTGTTGCTATACAATCCTTATTTGATTATGTCCGTTGGGTTTCAACTGTCTTACCTCGCAGTATTGGGAATTGTTTATTTGCAAAGACCTATCTATAACTTGTGGGAAGTAGAAAACCGATTGGGTGACTGGATTTGGCAAATCACTTGTGTGTCCATCGCAGCTCAGGTGGCGACATTTTCACTCGGGCTTTTGTACTTTCACCAATTTCCTGTTTACTTCTTGATCTCAAATTTGTTTGTTATTCCGCTTTCCACGGGTGTGTTGGTGCTGGGAATTTTAGTGCTTGCGTTCAGTTTCATTTCTCCCCTTGCAATTATGCTTGGCAAATTGCTCACGGGAACAATCTACCTTTTGAATGAAACAGTTTTTCTTACGGAAAAATTACCCTTCAGTCTCATCAGTGACATTTACATTACCACGCTGCAGTGCTGGCTTCTGATGGCGTTTTTGTTATGCTTGATTTTTTTATTTGAATTTCGTTCGTCCCGATGGCTTTTTGCATCAGTTATTTTTGGCATCGTTTTTTGTTATGCCCAATGGAATCACTTTTTTAATAGGGTAAACAGGAGCCAGTTTATTGTTTATAGTGTGTCGGGTCATCATGCATTTGAATTTACAAAAAATGGGCAATCGTACTTTAAATCAGATTCGGCATTGTACGAAGACAACGACCGTCAGCGTTTTCATATTCGTCCCAATCGGTTACTAAACGGGGTGGCTCGTGTAAGTGGAGTGGAATCACTTCCTGCGGCCAAATGGACAAAAAACATGTTGATGGTTGTGTGGCAAACGAAAACCATTGCGCACATTTCAGAAAAAGGCAACAACACGCCACTCAACTTTCAAGTGGATTATTTGATTGTGAGCAACAATTCTTTGGCATTCGATAAGGAATGGACGGGCTCAAAAAAAATTGGGAAATTGATTGTGGACGGAAGCAATTCACGAACTTACATCAACAAGATGCGTAACTTTGCAATGGAAAAAAAGATACCTTTTTATTCCGTTCTCGATGAAGGTGCTTTTACGTTAACCAATTAGACAATGAGTTTGGTAATTTATACTGTTCAGGATCGTATTGGGTTTATCACGCTCAATCGCCCGGAAAAAAGAAATGCGTTGAGTGGCGATATGGTCACCGAATTGAAGGCCGCGTTTGCGAGAGCAGAAGAGGATGAAACAGTAAAGGTGATTGTATTAAAAGCCAATGGAGAGGCTTTTTGCGCGGGGGCAGACCTTGCCTACCTCCAGCAACTGCAAAAATTTTCGCTTGAAGAAAACCTGCTGGATTCTAACCATCTAAAGGATTTGTTTCAACAGATCTACCAATTAAAGAAAGTGGTAATTGCAAACGTTCAAGGTCATGCTTTGGCGGGAGGGTGCGGGCTAGCAACGATCTGCGACTTTGTCTTTTCTACTCCAGAAGCAAAATTTGGTTACACCGAAGTTAAGATCGGATTCATCCCAGCTTTAGTGAGTGTGTTCTTGATTCGTAAGATTGGTGAGCAAAAAGCAAAACAACTTTTATTAAGCGGTGACCTCATAAAGGGAGAGGAAGCGGTTCGAATGGGGTTGGTCAACTACCTTTTTGCAAAAGAAGAATTAGAGCAACGAGTCAATTCGTTTGCACAATTTCTCATCAAAAACAATTCGGGTCAGTCCATGGCGCTTACCAAGCAGATGATAGGAGAGGTGCAATCAATGCCTCTCTCAGAAGCCCTTGCACATGCAGTCGAGCTGAATGCTCTGGCGCGTGGCTCTGCCGACTGCAAAAAGGGAATTGCCGCTTTTTTAAACAAGGAAGAAATTGTTTGGTAAGCGATTATTTTTCCATAACGCTATATCGAGGCCGTGCAACAGCATAAGCCACTAAAACGTCATCGCATAGGCGACAAAGCGTCAGGACAATTTCGATTTGGCATGCCCCTCAATAGTGACTGGTTTCCAGTGATGGACGAGTTTTTCAAAGCAAACGGAGGCTATATGAATTCCCCTCAATACAAGGGTATTTTAAAAAAGCACTTAGGCGAAATTGGTGTTAAACTTTTGCAATCGGCAACCAAATAGACTTTACATCTAAGTATTTACGTTCGGTATGGCTTACTGTTCGCGAATCGTATTTACTTTTACAGGGTGTCGCCTGATTCAATACTCACAAAATATTGGGGCCATACTTCGTTTAGACCTCCGCAAGAAGAGATTATTCAATCCGTTCTAGGGGGAAAAGACGTGGTAGCCATTTTGCCAACGGGTGGAGGCAAATCAGTTTGTTTTCAAGTGCCTGCACTGGCCATGGAAGGCCTTTGCGTGGTGATCACCCCATTGATCGCTCTCATGCAAGATCAGGTGGAGCAACTCAAACAGAAAGGTATTGCAGCTGTCGCCATTCATTCAGGGTTGAGCCATCAAGCTATTGACATTCTTCTTGACAACTGTATTTATGGGCAGCAGAAGTTTCTGTACCTCTCGCCTGAACGCTTGCAAACCGAGTTATTTCAGGCGCGTTTCAAAAAAATGAATGTGAACCTTATCGCGGTGGACGAAGCACATTGTATTTCGCAATGGGGATATGATTTCAGGCCACCGTACCTGCGAATTGCTGAGCTGAGAGAAGTGAAGCCGAATGTTCCTATTATTGCCTTGACAGCATCCGCCACACGCGTGGTGAAAGAGGATATCATTGCGAAGCTGCAATTGAAAAGCCCGGCTGTTTTTCAGATCAGTTTTGCCAGAGAAAATATTTCGTTGGTTGTAAGGGAGACCGAAACAAAAGAGAAAAAACTTTTAGAGATTCTTAGAAAGGTTTCTGGGTCGGCCATTGTCTATGTGCGGTCTCGAAAAGCCACCCAGGAAATTGCGCGCCTGCTTCAACGAAATAAAATTAGCGCGGCTTTTTATCATGCCGGTTTAAGCCATCAAGACCGCACAAGCCGTCAGCATGAGTGGCTTGCCGATCGATGCCGGGTGATGGTGGCAACCAATGCCTTTGGGATGGGTATCGATAAATCCAATGTGCGCTTGGTCATTCATCTTGATATTCCTGAGGACATTGAATCCTACTACCAAGAGGCAGGTAGAGGGGGGCGTGATGGAAAGAAAGCGTATGCAACGCTGATCTTCCACGAAGCCGATGTACAGTCGCTGCGTCACAAAGTGGAACAATCACAGCCTCAAGTCGAATACTTGCAGAAAGTATATCAGGCGCTGGCAAACCATTTTCAACTCGCAATGGGCAGCAGTGAGGGAGAAAGTTATGATTTTGATTTGGATCAGTTCTGTAGGAAATTTTCGTTGAAATCTGCGGCTGTTTATCCAGCTCTAAAAAAGTTAGAAGAAGCCGGCCTGGTAACCTTTAACGAAAGCTTCTATCGACCCTCTCGTGTTCATTTTTCAATTGACAAAAAGAAGATATATGAATTTCAGGTTGCCCATGCTCGGTTTGATTCCATTTTAAAAGCGTTGTTGCGACTTTATGGCGGAGAACTCTATGCGGATTTTATGACGATTTCTGAAGCGCAGTTGTCAAGCGCATTAAAATTATCAGTACCACAAGTAAAAGGGGAACTCCAACAACTTCACGAGTTACAACTACTAGCCTACGAACCTTCTATAGACAATGCACGGATTACATTTGTCTTGCCGCGCCAGGATGCGGAGCGATTGCCCATTGATCGAATGGTACTGGACGCAAGGCGAAACTTACATTTGCGCAAAATGGAGTCAATAATCCAATACGCTGAACAGAGTCAACGATGCCGCATGCAACTGATTCAAGAGTATTTTGATGAGATTACCTATAGCACCTGCGGTATCTGTGACGTGTGTATTGAAAAAAGAAAGCAATTGAATTCGACTACCACAAAAGATTATGAAACCCAAATTATCTATCTACTCACTAATCATGCGATGTCGCCAGAGGAATTAGAACAGCAAGTAGCTCCGAAAGAGAAAGACCTTTTTGTTGAAGTCCTCCGTGAAGCGGTGGATGCGGGACAGGTTTACTATGACGAGAACTGGTTGTTGCATTTGAAAGATTCGAAGAAGTAGTATTTTGCATGAATTGATGAAAGCGCCAAAGTATTCCGTTGTCATACCAGTATACAATCGCCCGGACGAGATGGAGGAGTTGTTGAATAGCTTGGTTCAACAAACTTTTTCTGATTTTGAGGTAATTGTAGTTGAAGATGGGTCTTCGATACAGAGCCAAACGGTAGTTGAAAAATATAGAGCCAATCTAACTATTGAATATCTCGTCAAAGAAAATACAGGTCCTGGGCCATCAAGAAATGTTGGTTTTCAAAAAGCCCGAGGCGATTATTTTGTAGTTTTTGATAGTGACTGCATTTTACCCCGAACCTATTTTGAGGCGGTTGAGGTTTTTCTAAGGCAGACAAAAGTGGATGCTTGGGGAGGTCCAGATCGGGGCCACGAAAACTTCACCATTCTACAGCGGGCGATGGGCCATACAATGTCTTCGTTTTTTACAACGGGCGGCATTCGAGGTGGTGCAAAAATGGTTGGCAATTATCAGCCTCGCAGTTTTAACATGGGCATTAGTCGGTCAGCTTTTGAATTGACCGGTGGGTTTACGTTCGATCGTTTTGCTGAAGATATTGAACTTAGTATTCGAATGCGCCAATTGGGATTGTCTATCGTATTCATTCCAGACGCCTACGTTTTTCATAAACGTAGAGCAACGCTCTTTCAGTTTTACCAACAGGTTTTTAATTTCGGGAAAGGACGAGCAAGGATAGGTGCTTTACATGCAGGGGAGGTTAAATGGGTGCATTGGTTTCCCACTTTTTTCCTGTTGGGTCTTTTTTCTTTGGGCCTTTTGTTTTTGTTCAATTCACCAGCTGCGCTAGTGGTTGGAGTTGGCTATTTAGCCTATGTATGTCTGGTCATGTTGGACGGGCTGAAGAGGACAAAAAGTAGTACGGTGGCATTGTTGTCTGTTCCTGCTCTATTCGTACAATTGATCGGGTACGGTACCGGTTTTTTTGCTGAAAAGCTGAAATTATTACAAGCCAAAAAATAGGTTAACTAACAATAGATCACTCATTTTATTTGATTTTTCCCAATTTTTGAGCGATACTGTTCTAACCCAAAGATAAACTTATATGACGCGACTGCGCATATCTGCCTTCTTTTTTTGCACAACTAGTCTATGCTCAATGGCAAACTCTGTTAGTGCCCAATCAGCTTCAACCTTGCCTAATGGGTATTATATTGTTGTGGCCTTCTATTTATCAGGCCAGGAAAAATTTGCACAAAAATATTCCGCTGAGTTAAATAAAGCAGGTCGGCATTCTAGCCATGGATTTGATGCCAAGCGAAATTATTATTAGGTATATCTGGATTTCTACACCGATTTTTCTACCTCTAAAGAAAAAATGTTGAACACACGAAAAGAAGATGGCTTTAGAAAAGCCTGGGTTCGGATCATGAAAGACGGAACAAAACACCCAGTAGAGGTAAAAAATTAAGCACCAAGACCATCACCGGCTAAAATCGAAGAGGAGGTTGCAAGGCCAGCGGAAGTGGTCGAGCAGAAAGTGAAGGAAGCGGCAGCTCCAACAGAGTTGGTAATAAATGAGCAAACGCCAGCAACCGTTGCCACGGAAGTAGTAGAAAATCCTAAAGCAGACCCAGTTTATATACCACAAACCTTAAAAAACACGCAGGCTTTCTTCAGCCTCTATAATGCTGCCAATGGACTAGTTCTTGATGGTGAGGTAGAAGTAATTGATACCGAGAGAGCCACGCTACTTTCTAAAATGAAGGCTAATTCTTCCCTCACTGTGCCCGATCCTATAAGTAAATCTGGAAAACTCTCACTGATCGGCAGTGCATTCGGGTTTCAAAAAATTCAACACGAGATGAATTACCACAATACCGAAGCAGACACATTGCAAGAAGCTATCGATTTGATCGGTAATCTCTATATGGTCAAGTTCGATCTTTCGCGCATAGTGAAGGGCAATATAGCCACTTTGTACAATTGTATTTCAGTATGATGCAGTTGTGATGTTGCCGGAGTTCAAGTATGAGTTAAATAAATGGTTGCAAATGATGAAGGATAGCCCCAGCTATCGAATCATGCTCCATGGGCATACCAATGGCAAAAGGCGAGATCCATTTACTATGCTACCCGGAATTGGACTTCTTCGAAAGACAACACGTTGTCATCACAGCCGAGCCAGCTTGTACAAGATCTAATACGCCAAACAAAATTGATGTTGAAGCTAACGCCCGATGAGTTTAGAAGCAGAGAGAAAGAGATGTATGCACCTTTCTCAAAAAAGTCAATTCTTTCCATGCAACTAAGCGAGTTGGGTTTGCAAAGTGGCGCGATATCCAGAGTCAGTCAGTACGTGAGTAAAATAATTATCGCAATCGACAATATGAAAATTATACACACCCATCGTACACCCGTAACGTTGCGCACCTACAGCAAAGTGTTCATTTATGTGTTTTCAATTATTTATGCACCATATTTTTTTGCCAGTACGTTTCATGAGTACTCAGCTCAATTAGAGTAGGTGATGCTCATTCTTTATAGTTTCATACTTGCGAGCCTGGAAAATATTCAAGCTCACCTAAAGAATCCCTTTGACGAAATTGGAGAAGGCGATACCGTAATTGATGCAGACGAGGTAAAAACGTTAATGGTATAGAACGACAAACCCAGCAATTGTTTTGGTTAAAAGGAAAAGGTCTGGTAACAAGCCAGACCTTTTTAAGTTGAGTTGATGATATTTTTGTGGTTGTTTCTAGGCAAATCGTCTCGCTACCTCATTCCAATTCACCACATTCCAAAAAGCAGCGCAATAATCCGGTCTACGGTTTTGATAGTGTAGATAGTAGGCATGTTCCCAAACATCAAGACCCAGTATTGGCGTACCTTTTACTTCGGCTATATCCATTAATGGGTTGTCTTGATTGGGGGTTGACGTAATGGCTAGTTTACCATCTGCGCCTTTGATGAGCCAAGCCCAACCCGAACCAAACCGAGTTGTGGCTGCGGTGTTGAATTTCGTTTTAAAATCTTCAAAATTTCCGAAGGCAGCATTGATTGCATCTGCTAATGCTCCCGCTGGCGCACCTCCAGCATTGGGTGCCATGATCGTCCAAAATAGGCTGTGGTTATAGTGACCACCGCCATTGTTTCGAACGGGCATTGGGTGTTCTGAAATGGTTGCACAAATTTCTTCAATACTTAAATTTTCCTCTGGCTTGCCAGCAAGGGCATTGTTAAGATTAGTAACATATGCGTTGTGATGTTTGCCATGATGAATTTCCATGGTGCGTGCGTCAATGTGTGGCTCTAATGCATTGAATGCATAAGGCAGTGCAGGAAGTGTAAAGGCCATAGTATATTTTATTTTAGATGGTTTGCTTTTGTCACTCCAAATATAAGAACCAATTCGCTATTTGTCGTTAGTACTATTTCGGTTTTCGAACTTTGAATGGCTAATATTTTTTCACCAATTCCCCCAACGTTTTTAGGCCTTTGTCAATCTTTTCATTCCAAGGCGCACCGTAACTAAGCCTAAAGTAATGATGAAACTGCCCTTGTGAGGAGAAGATTTGACCAGGCGCAATCCCGATTTGATGATGTAATGCTCGTTTGTGGAGCTTGAAACCGTCCAGCTTTTTGTTCATTTCCACCCATAAAACAAAGCCGCCTTGGGGCCTCGTAATTCTAATGTCTTCGGGGAAGTATTCGGATATTGCTTGAAGATATCTTAGGCATTGAGTGTGAAGGGCTGTGCGCAGGTGTCGCAGGTGCAGTTCATAGCGCCCATTTTGAAGGAAGTGTGCAATGGCAGATTGTGCCAACGTATTGGTCGCAACGTTGTTCATTCGTTTTAAACTCAATACTTTTTCCTTGAATAGCCCCGGTACCGCCCAACCTATTCGATAACCGGGAGCCAACGATTTTGAAAATGACCCGCAGTGTAGTACAAGGCCATTTTCATCAAAAGATTTACAGGTCTTGGGTCGCGTTTTGCCAAAATAGAGTTCACCATAAATATCATCTTCAATCAAAGGAATTTCTTTTTTAGCAAGCATCGTCACCAGTTCTTTTTTCTTTTCGTCTGGCATGCAACTCCCAACAGGGTTATTGAAATTGGGCACGAACAAACAAGCCTTGATGTTTAGTTTTGGGATGGCTTTCTCTAAATAATTCAGATCGATCCCTGTGATAGGATCAGCGGGAACTTCAACCACATTCAATCCCAAGCTTTGCATGACTCGAAAGATTCCATAGAAGGTCGGGCTTTCAATGGCAACTGTATCTCCTGGTTTGGTTACCGCCTGCAGGCAAAATGAAAGTGCCTCCATGCAACCTGCTGTTACAACGATATCCTGCTCGCTCAAGGTGCCGCCCCAGTTAAAACTAAATCGAGCAATTTGTTTACGCAGTTGTTCGTTGCCTTGGATGTGCTCATAGCCAAGGCAGTGGTCAGAGGAATGATTCAAACAATGCAGCACCGACTTTTTTAGTTTCGTAGCAGGAAGTAGACTAGAATCAGGTGCGCCCAAAGAGAACGATGTGAGTTTGGTTGAACGCAGATCGTTGTACACACTGGTGATCATTTCATCCAATGTAACAGGTAATGCTTCGTCTGTCGGGGTGCAACTCGTGGGTATGGCAAAATTATGCTTTGGGGAAAATTTTACATAGTAGCCGGATTGTGGCCGGGCTTCTACCAAACCCTTGCTTTCTAGGTGATAATATGCCTGAAAGGCAGTGCTTAGGCTGATTCCTTGTTCCTTGCTGAGCGACCGAACCGAGAGGAGCTTATCTCCTACTTTTAAGGATTGTTTTTCAATGAGTTGCTCAATTCGATCGGCTACTTCCTGATAGATGTGCTCTCGTGTGCTTGTCTCCATATCGTAAAACTGATATGGTCAAATGTACTAAAATCCAGAGTGATATTTTTTGGTGATCAAAATCGTGGTTTCCACTCGACTAAAAATTGGTACTTATCTGCTGCCCGAATTTGTTGGTCATGACATGCAAAAATTTTTCGGTGGGCTTGAGAACACCAGAAACACCTGATTCCATGGTTTCAGAGTTGCCAAGAAGCTGAATAGACATATCATTGATTTTCACCACCCGGTGTAAATAAAATGAACCATTTGTTACCATCGGTTTTGAAAAGATGATTACTCCACGTTCATTTAACTTAATAATGTAGGGGCTACACTCGCCACTACTCATTTTGGTTCTTATTTCTCTTCCTGTCTGGTCGCTTAGGATGAAATAGTTTCCAGCCAAAAGATATCCGTCAGAAAGACTTATAACGTCTGCTAATGTACCGGTCAAAGAAATATTTTCTTTCTTCCATGTTATTTCTCCTAACACGTTTATACCTAGCATGTCAATCGGTTCTGCTGAACTATATTTTTCTTTTTGCTCAACACCTTTCAGCACAAGGGTGAAGGAATTACTTTTTTCAGCATACAACAATGCACGAGGGAATGATTTGTTATCTAATTTTTTGCGAAGCCGTTCTTCACCCTTTTCATTGAGGTAGACAAACGTATTCAACACATCACCGCGAGTAGCGTGGATGGAGCGAATGACTAGTGCGCTTCCCTCTTGAGTGAGTACCAGAGGACCCAAGTAGGCATGTGCATCGCCAATCGCTATACTGTCTACTGAAGCAGTAACATCCTTAAACCAAGCGGGTTTACCATCAGGATTAATCCGCATAACAAAAGTACTAATGAGATTTTTTTTCTTGTCGGGTTTGTAAATACCTGCCAGATAAGCGCTGCCGTCTGGATTTTTGCGATTGAATTTTGTGAACAGCACACCCAAATCTAGGGCTTCGGGAGTTGGTGGTTGGATGAGTAGTGGGATGGTATACCGGCCGAATTTCAAGAAGCCTTCTTTGTTTGTGTAGCTATTGTCTGCAGTGTTGAGTCCAAGAATATTGTTTCGAAGCTGCACCCCAAATTCTGCATAGGAATCATTGATGATTTTTTGTTCCGTCTCGGCATACTTTTCCAAACCTGGTACGCCACCAAAAGTCTTGGTCACGAAATCCCTATGTTTTTTTGCCTTTGCGTCAGAGACTCGTAATTTAAATTCTTTTACGAGTGTATCTGCTTTTCTGTTTGAATAGATCAATTGACTGAAAACCTCTGCATTTCTGGAAGTAGGTAATGTATCCAATGATTTAGACTTCCACTGAATTTCTGTTTCTTGTTTATATGCCTTGTAGTCAAGTAACGACAGTATCATCGACTGGCGATCTAAATTACTCAAGTTAAAAGTCAATTGTTTATCAACTTTTATGGGAGCAGGGAAATTGGTAAACGATGCCCCGATCTTGGAGAGATTTTCGTCCATTTTTTGATTCGTTGAGGCAATTTTTTTTCTGAAGTCGCTGACGTCACCGGCTATTTTACTTTTTACTTGATTTACCCAGGCACTATAATCCCAAAGCTGAATCTGATCAGTAAGAAAGTTGATGTTGGTCAACAACCCATCCAACCGATAGGTCACGATGGGACGAACTTTGTAAGACGGGCGATGGCCTTTGATGGGGTATTCTTTGATGAGGTCCAAATACTTATTGAGGTAAACGAGTGATGAATCGTAGTCGATTTTTATTTTTGATAGGCGCGAGTCTATCAACTCATCATGCATCAAATACAAATCCTCTATGGTCGAGAATTCTTCTGTTACTCCAGCAAACTGGCGCACAGCTTGATCATAAAAATTTACACTCTTTGTAAATGCTTTATAGATAGAAGGCATTTTTGCTTTAAATAATATAGCCGAATCATAGCCACCGGTAATTTTTGCGGATACTCGGGGGAACTGAATGGCCGGATTTCCTTTCGCATCGAACGCCTTAAAGATCGGGGCATAGTATTCTTCGTTTCGGTTCACTTCGCGCTCATCCACTAATTGTTTTGATTTTAGGTACCTGTTTGTTGCTTGTTCCGCATTAGCCATCGCGAAAGCATAATCAGTTAAGGGATCTGCATTTTTGTAATTCGCTTCATACAACAGCGCCAACCTGAAGTTGGTATTTGGGTGATCGAGATCGGCAGCCAGGTATTCTTTCAACTCATTTTTTTGACGTTCAGGCGAATAGGTCGACAAAAGCGAAACCAAATCACGGAATTTGACTCGTTGCGCATTGGCCAAGAGCGGTGTCAGAAAAAGTAAAATATATGCAAGGCGCTTCATGAATTAGATACTTAAGATTTTTAATTCTACCCTTCTGTTTTTTGCCCTATTCTCATCCGAATCATTTTTAAATTTGGCTTGTGTTTCGCCATATCCCTTTGCTGAAAAACGTTCTACAGGAATATTGTTTTGGGTCAAATATTCCATCACACTTTTGGCGCGCTTGTTAGACAGAATCAGATTGTAATTGTCTGACCCAATGTCATCGGTATGAGCGTCAATCTCAACTTTTAGGGTGGGATTTTCTTTCATCAGAGTAATTACTCGGGTTAACTCAATAAATGAAACATCAGATAGTTTGTCAGAATTGGATTCAAAATTGATATCTTTCAACGCTAACTGTGCGTTCAGCTCAAGTTTCATCAATTTTACATCGATAGAATTTACTTTGTCAGTAGTTAAGTCAATAGCGGTTGAGTTGAAAGCATACCCCTGATCGGAAGTAACTTCTACTTCGTAACGATCTCCGGCACGTAGTGATACCATTTGATTACCATCTACTTCGATCACTTCGCCACGAGTTTTGTTTTTCAATAACACTTTCGATTTTACTTTTGAATTGTTTACCATGTCCGCCACATTCAATGCCACCTCTACTTTCTCGGGAACCAATTCAACGAACTTATCAAAATCTCTATAAATGACCAGACTGGAAACATTGAATGGTATTGCTTCGCGTTTAAAATAGGGAGCTTTCACAACAATCAAATATTCCTTTCCTAGAGGCAGGTCGACAGTTAGTCGTCCGGTTGAAACATTTGTTTTTTTGTCGATAATAAAATTGTCTTGCCCTTTCTCCTGTATAGTTACCTCTGCCAGCAGAGGTTCAAAAAATTCGTGATCGTTTACATTGATGGAAAGATGAACAGCCTTGAATAGTTTTACATTTAAATCAATCTCTTCATATTTTTTCTTTGTTCGAATATCCAAGGAATAGGTAAAACTAGAATAATCGGGCTTGCGAAACTCCAAGTTGAAACTGCGACCCACAGGTAACACAACGGTATAGCGGCCGTCATCGGAATTGCTTTCCGTGCGCAGCGCAACCTCAGATGTGAACGCGTCAGTAACTACAATTTCAGCACCTATTCCTTTTTTTGTGTCCTCATCTGTAATGTATCCTTGCACAATGTTGTTCATGAATTGGCGTAGCTTGGGTGGAATAACCACTGAATAGATATCGTTGTTATTGTACGTATAGTACATGAGGTCGCCTTCCGCAGAAATGCAGGGCAATTGGTCGTCCTTGTCAGTATTCACAAAAGCAAGGCTTTCGGGCATTCCCCATTCGCCAAGATCATTTAACTTCGACTGATACATATCGTAGCCACCTTTCCCGCCCGGGCGATTGGATGAAAAAATTAGTGTTCGCCCATCGGCCATTATCTTAGGGGCTTTTTCGCAATCTTGATTAATAGGCCATGGCAGTTTTTCTGGTGTACCCCATTTTCCACTTTTGTCGCGAACCGATTTATAAATTGCGAGACAAAACTGGGCTTCCTTTTTAAGTTCCTTCGAAGTAGGGCCTTCAGAATTTTGTCGCACGAAATAGAGCGTAGAACCATCCGCACTTATTGATGGAAAGCCCTCATAGGCTGGGCTATTAATGGGTGCACCAATTAGTTCCGGTTGGCTCCAACCGTCTTTTTGTCGGGTGGAGAAAAGAATTTCTGAATTTCCTTTCGCGTCCTTAAAAAAGTAGAGTTCATTTCCATCAAAGCTTAAGCTGGGTCCACCAATTAGTGCTGTCGAGTCTCCTGAGTCATTTATTTTGGTAATGGACTCAGGGTTTTGCCATTTCCCTTCACTTATTCTTGTCTGGAATAACTGGTACGACCTTTTGCTTTTCGCCTCAAAAATAATTACGCGTCCATCGGCTTGAATAGTAGGTGCGTATTCGATCTGGATGGGGTCACTAATCGCTGGCTTTTTAGTGTTGCCATAGTAGACCATAGAATCTACGGGCGCGGGAGATGTAGTAGCGGTAGGTGGTTTTACTTGTGCTGTCGAAAGAGATACCCCACACAATGCAAAAGCCAGACAAAGCAATCGATAAATCATAAAACTCTTGAGTCAATAAAACGATTCCAAATTTACAATCCATTCATAACAAATTGCATTTCGAACAACCATTAATTTCCAATCATCACAAATGCACCCCAGTAGTAGGGTAGTTTATGTTTTTCCTTGATCGCCAGTTGTGCTGCCCGAAAGGCTTGAAACTTATCCATGCCATTGATCCACTGGGTATAAAAAGTGCTCATTAATTCTTGGGTGGCTTCGTCATCAACTTGCCATAGACTCATGATAACTGTTCGTGCTCCAGCAACTAAAAACGATCGTTGCAATCCGTACACGCCTTCACCATTTCGAACATCACCTAGTCCAGTTTCGCAAGCTGAAAGCGAGACCAATTCGGTATTGTCGAGCGTTAAGTTCATCGCTTCATAGGCCGTTAACACTCCGTCTTCTTGTGTTCCAGTTTGTTGCAGCCCAGCGCCTGCCAACAGAATACCCGATCTGAACAGCGGATTTTTTGCTAATAGGTTATCCTCATTTGATTCCAATTCGTCACTCATATCCACATCATTCAGAAAAAAGCCGTGGGTGGCAATATGCAAAATTTGAGGATTACTAATTTTTTTGAAATTCTCTTCAGTGGCATCTAGCAGCGTGAAGGATGAAGTTTTCCATGCTTTGGCCGCTAGGGCCTCGTTAAGTAAATCAACTTCCTTTTTAGTGGCAGGCAGCATAGGAATTTCTTCTCCCTGAAATCCATATCGGGAAGCGCGTTTGCCGCCCGTGCTGGCAATGACTTGGTTAGCGGCTGTCAGGTTGAAATCGGCATACCCAAAAATACTTGCCTGATTGGAAGATGTTTTCATGCTTGGGTGGGATTCAGTGAGCTCTCTGGTATTGCTTACCAACCGAATGTTAAATTCATCAATGGCCCATTTGTTAGTGTAGGGGTTCTCAATGCAGTTGAGGTTGATCTTATTGAACACGCCATCGCAGCTGATGAAAAGTGTCCTAGAGGCAGGAAGGATGGTGAGCAACGGGCTCCAGAAATGTTTAAACGAAATGGTGTCTCTAAAATGAAATTTAATAGCATTCCGGTGGTACTTGTACCACTTGTTCTCCAACTTATCACCCTCCAGCCAAATAAATAATTGGGGTTTTTCACTAGTGGCGCTTACGATGAGGGCAGCATAGTAGATCGAATCAGGTACATACTTTTTTTTGATCCGGATGATCTCTATCGCTGTCTCATTAGGCTTTAGACTGGCTTTTACGTCTTTCCACGAAACATTCTTTTTCCCAAGGGCGAACTGCGAGGAGCGTGCAGATAGGTTCTTTTCTAAGTCATTTGCTTTCTCTTCCTCTTTCACTAAATCGATCCCTAAGCGTGTACGCTCCTCAGTAGTAAGGCTATATGAACGAACCAGTTCTTCTTTTGTAGCCTGCCATTGGCGGAAGAGATTCTGCAACTCCACATCACCACTTTTCATAATTGCATTCCTTACTTTATTCGAGGCATTCAAGAGAATGGCTTTTGTGGATAATTGGATGTCATAAAGTTTTTCGATAATACCTTCGTTTGCCGATTTTTGGTCGATGAGCTGTACACAAAAATCCTGATAAGATTCGAACACGGGTTTAATTCGATTGTAGAAGGCACTCTTTTCCTTTTCACTCAATGCGTCAAAATAGGTGGTTATCTGACGTTGATATTTCTCAACAACAGACGTAAAATGTGGAGCTGCTTCAGCAAATCTTCCGGTCGCGTAATAGACACCGGCTAATCCATAAAGTGATCGTGCGTAATCTGGATGATCTTCTCCCAACATCGATTTTCTAAGGTTCACGCTTTCTTTCCACAACGCTTCTGATTCGGCATATTTTCCTTGATCTTGATAAAGAGAGGCGATATTGCTTATCACCGTTACATAAGAGGGATGATTTTTTCCAACTATTTTTTCCGTGAGCGAGCGGACAGTTTCCATCATAAAGGCAGCCTTTTCCAAGTCTTTTTTCTTTTGGTAGAGTGTAGCTAAGTTTTGAAGCGAGACCAGGTATTGTGGATTCTTGTTGCCGAGTACGGCTTCATCTATTTTATTGGCTTCTTGCAATAGAGGTTCTGCTTTTTGATAGTTTTCCTGTAACTGATAAAGCGAAGCAAGATTTTGCAATACCGTGGCGTACTCTGTTGACACCTTGCCGTTTGTCTGCTCTCTAATAGCCAATGCTTTCGTAAAAAGGGGTTCTGCTTCCGGAAAATTCCCCATTGTCTGATAATAGAGGGCTAGTGAATTAATAGCAAACGCATACGATTCACTTCTTTCTCCACTTAATTTCGAAAACAAATCTGTTCCCTTTCGCAAGTACATCTCTGCTTTTTGATATTCACCCGAGACTTGGTGATATCGCCCTTTTCCCAACAGCATAGCACCGTATGCCTCGGTATTTTTCTTTTTTTCGGAATTATAAAAGGCTTCGGCTGAATCAAGTTCAGTTTTGGCTAACTCTCGGTTTCCTAATCGTAAATGGAGAGATGCAATATTTTCAAGTAAAATGGGGTAGTATTCATGCTGCATACCCTTGGTTTTTTTTAATTGAACAAGTGCTTTTTGCATAGTAGCGGACGCCTCCTTTAGCTGACCCTGTTCTTGTAAAAGGGATGCGTAGCTAGCCAGCACTGTTATAAATTGATCATCCTTGTTCAATTGGCCTGCGTCATAGTAACCAATCGCAACTCGGTATATTGAGTCTGCAGCAATATATTTTGCTTCCTTCTGAATGCATTGCGCGAGACCAATCAGGGCAACGGCCATTTCATGAGAAGGTTTAGAGGCAAGTGCGTTGATCACTTTTTCATAGTCTCTCTTGGCCTGTTGTGTTTGATTTGCTTTGTACAGGATAGACGCTTTTTTATTCAGCGAGTTAATGGCGCTGGGGTGAACCTCTCCCAACGTTCCGGCTATAATCGAGTATGATTCATCAATAAACTGAATCGCCTTTTCTAACTGTTTTCGTTCGGCCTGTAATAAAGCCAAATTCTGCAACGTCTCTGCATACAAAAGGGATTCTGTTTTTTTTGTTTTGTCAAGTTTAGAGATCGACTCTTCATATAGTTTTTGTGCGGATTCAAATTCCCCTTTCGCTTGGAGCAAAGCGGCTCGATTGTTTAGAGCGGCAGCATAAGGAAGTCTTCCTTCTGGATGTTTGGCCACGATTCCAAATAATGATTCCGCTAACTCTTTCTTACCCAGTTGTTCTAAATTGATCGCGCGGCTGTTCAATAAATACAAATATTCATCGTCATTGACAGCTTCCAATTTTTCAAATAGGACCTGACTTACCTGATACGCAGCCTCTGCTTTTTCATACTCTTTCAGTTGGTGCTGTGTTTCTGCCAATCCCTTCACTACAAGCGCGTAGTCGATTGTTTCTGTAATGCTACTGTCTTGATATTTTTTTTGTGTTTCTGAAAAGACTGTCAAAGCAGTTTCAGCGTTGTCCATCTCTAAATTCAGTAGGCCGAAATAATACTTTGATTGTAATGTTTCAATCTTTTCAGACTTTAGGCGAGCGAAAGCATCTTTGAAAAGAAGTAACGCTTGGTTGTTATTGTTTGCCAGGTAATGATTGATGGCCATGTTTAATTCACACTCGACAATCGGATTTTCATCAACAGAGTAGAAATTTAACAGCACCTCTTTTGATCGAGCCAGCTGTTCTATGGCCTTCTGATAGTCGCCCATTTCTTGATGAAATTGAGCCGTGTTCTCAAAAGCAGCAGACAGCACCAGATCTTTTTTTCCTTCGCGAATCTGAATTTCCTTTTGGGCGTACCCCAGTCCTTCCTCTAATTTTTCTTGCTGAAAACAGACATTTGCAAGTATTCTTAGAATGGAAGCGTAGGCGTCATTAGTAGCCCCGTCTTCTTCCTGGTATTTCTTAAGTGCCTGACCAGCTTCTACATAGGCTGTTTCAAATTGGTTGCTTGAATAACTTGTCTGCGCCTTCTGATAAAGAGTCAGCCATTCTTGAGCTAGACTACTAAATGAAATGAATAGACAGGACAGAAGAAATAGGCAGCGCATGGACTCAATTTGTAATCTTCAAAGATCGGTCTTGCGGGCCATACGGACAATACCACAAAATAGGTATTTATATTTTAACTGATCTGGTTAAAATACTTAAAACTGAAACTGTTTTATTGCCGTTATAAGATCAATTTTGAAGTCGAAATTATAGATGGATAGGTGACATAGGTTATTTTTAGTTTTTGGTGCGGCTGTTCGAGCCATTGCGTTAATGCTTCGATATCAACAAATAGTTTTCTGACCAGAAAAGTTGGCAAACAAGCCATTAAAGAGTAAAGCGAGCGAAGAGAATTTTGAAGAAATAGACGATGAAAGACAACAAGAATTTAATTGCCTATCTGGCATTAGCGGCCGTTTGTGTGATTTGGGGCACCACTTATTTGGCGTTGCGAATTGGGGTAACTCAGTTTCCACCATTCTTGTTTTCCATGCTGCGGTTTTTAGCGGCCGGCCCAATCTTGGTTTTGTTTATGCTTACAATTGGTAAAGTGAAATGGCCAAATCGCAAGGTACTAGTTGACCAAGCTATTTCCGGACTGTTCATGGTCACATTGGGGATTGCCATGGTGGGCTGGGCGGAAGTTTACATTTCAAGTGGAGTTGCAGCAATCATTTGTTCTATGATGCCCATTTGGACCGTTCTCATCAATGTACTGGTCACTAAAGATGAGAAACCCAATTGGTTGATCCTTCTTGGATTGGCAACAGGGCTAGCAGGCATCCTTATGATTTTTGGAGAACATCTGACAGAGTTTTCGAATGCCAATTACACAAAGGGAATCGTGCTTACTTTTTTGGCTAATCTTTTTTGGGCGATTGGTAGCATCTGGATTAAGAAGAAGAACCAAAACTCCAATCCGTTTTTGAATGCCGGATTGCAAATGTTGTTTGGTGGTTTGTTTCTCATCCCAATTAGTTTGGCGTTGGATGACTACAGTGCCATTCGTTGGAACAACGAGGTTATTTTTTCCTTAGTCTACATGATATTGATAGGCTCGGTGGCCGCTTATGCCTGTTACTCCTACGCCATTAAGAAGTTGCCAATGACCTTAGTTTCATTGTATGCCTATATTAACCCAATAGTTGCTGTCATTTTAGGTTGGCTTATCCTTAATGAGAAGTTAAACTTTCAAATTGGGCTGGCTATTATCGTTACCGTTGCCGGTATCTATTTAGTTAATAGAGGATATCAACTCAAAACAAACCCGATAAAGCCTCTTTCTAAAATAAAATCAACGTTCAAAAATTTCACCACCACAACTTCTAAGTAAAATGGAAATCAAAATTTACCAGGTTGACGCGTTTACAGACAAGGTATTTGGAGGAAATCCAGCTGCTGTTTGCCCATTGGAAGAATGGTTACCAGATTCAGTAATGCAAAATATTGCCATGGAGAACTGTTTGTCAGAAACCGCTTTCTATGTCAACGAAAAAGGGGGTTTACGCATCCGATGGTTTACGCCTACCGTGGAAGTGGATCTCTGTGGCCACGCTACACTGGCAACTGCATTTGTATTGTTCAATCAAGAAAACTACCAAGGCGACAAGATCGTTTTTAATTCTCGCAGCGGGCAATTGACGGTTGTAAAATCCGGAGATATGCTCACGCTGAACTTTCCAGTTGACACTTTAAAGGAAGTAAACTCAATACCTGAGTTGGAAGAAGGGCTTGGAGTAAAATCCATGAAAACATTTAAGGGCAAAAGAGATTTCATGTTGGTTTTTGAGAACGAAGAACAAATCATTAACATGAGTCCGGATTTTAAATTGATTGGAAAAGTTGACGCCCGTGGCATCATCGTAACGGCCAAAGGCAAACACGTTGATTTTGTTTCAAGATTTTTTGGTCCACAGTCGGGTATGGATGAAGACCCTGTAACAGGGTCGGCACATACTTCTTTAGCTCCTTATTGGGCAAAAATTTTAAATAAAACAGAATTTTCGGCTCAACAGCTATCCAAACGGCAAGGAGAATTGAAGTGTAAATTAATGGGTGACCGTGTTGAAATCAGCGGACGTGCAAGATTGTATTTGGTAGGTAAAATATTTGTTGATTCTTGAAAAACACTATGATTCGAATAGAACAAGCGACAATCGATCACCTGGATAGCCTGGCTATTCTGTTTGATCAGTATAGGGTCTTTTATGAAAAGCTATCTGATGTAAAGGCTGCAAACGAATTTCTGAGACAACGAATCGAGGCAGATGAATCGGTCATTTTTGTTTCATTCGATGAAGCCAATGTAATGACCGGTTTTACGCAACTTTATCCTCTATTCTCGTCAACGAGAATGAAAAGGCTATGGCTGCTCAATGATTTATTTGTAGACGTGACTTTTCGAGGGAAAGGATTTGCAATTGCGCTGATAGAAAGAGCCAAAGAGCATTGCAGACAAACAGACGGATGTGGGTTGATTCTTGAAACTGCTAAGTCTAATACCATCGGCAACAAGTTGTATCCTAGAGCTGGTTTTCAACTAGACCAGGATCATCATTTTTACAGCTGGGATACTGATTGATAAACGAACATGAGATTTGATCCTGTGCAATTGAAAATCTAATGGAATTTTCTAAGAGTTAAAATGAATGCTCTAATAAAAAAGGAATCTGAAGAAGTGAGTTCACTTTTTGAACTCATTTCCACGCAAAGTACCGCGTACCTAAGTGAGCTGCATGAGCGACAAACCACACAATCACAAGTTCCAATACTGCGCACTAAACTTGATCAATCCGGTGTTGGTACACTCGGTGCCTTGATGCAATTTAATGAACGATTCGAGCCATTAATGGTTGGTTCATCCGGGCCACGCTATTGGGGTTTTGTTACTGGCGGAACTACCCCGGCAGCGATTGCAGGAGATTGGCTTTCGACAGTCTACGATCAAAACCCACAAGGGTTAAAAGGACAAGGAGATATATCTGCGAACGTGGAAATAGAAACGATTCAACTGCTACTGGATCTATTTCGTTTGCCTCCTGATTTTTTTGGAGGTTTTGTTACAGGTGCAACGATGTCCAACTTTACATGCTTGGCGGTGGCGCGCCAATGGATAGGAAAACAGATTGGAGTAGATATTGCCAAAGAAGGAGTGACAAAAGGAGTTAAAGTTGTTGCCGCCACACCACATTCCTCTTCCATAAAATCACTTTCGCTGTTGGGTATTGGCAGTAGCAACGTTGTCAAAATAACCATAGAAGTTGGCAATCGAGAGGCAATCGATATAGTTGCGCTAGAACATTATCTGCAAAAAAATCCAACAGAACCCGTCATTTTAATTTCCAGTGCAGGCACAGTCAATACGGTTGACTTTGATGATTTCAAAGCCATTGCCAAACTGAAAGAGAAGTATTCATTTTGGTGGCATATTGATGCTGCCTTCGGTGGATTTGCTGCTTGCTCATCGCACTATCAACATTTGGTAGAGGGCTGGGAACAGGCAGATAGTATTACGATTGATTGCCATAAGTGGTTGAATGTACCCTATGAGAGCGCAGTGTTTTTCGTGAAACAAAAACACAGCTTACTTCAGGTAGAGACGTTCCAAAACTCCAACGCGCCATACCTAGGCAACCCGTTAGAGAATTTCAATTACCTGAATTTCCTTCCCGAGGACTCAAGAAGATTGAAGGCATTGTCGGTTTGGTTTTCGCTGGTAGCGTATGGCCAGGAAGGTATCCGATCTATTGTGGATGACAACATTAATCATGCGGTACAGTTTGGTAAGGGCATTGAGAGATCTTTAGATTTTGAATTACTGGCGCCTGTGAGGTTGAATACCGTTTGCTTCACATTGAGAAAAGAAACAAACCCGGATGAAGTAACGGTGTTCCTGAAAACATTAAACGCTACCGGAAAAGTATTTATGACTCCCACACTTTACAAAGATAGAAAAGGAATTCGCGCGGCATTTGTGAATTGGCGCACCACCACGGACGATGTCAACTTGGTGCTAGGTTTGATGAATGAAGTGATTAACCAACTTAGAAATGGTCATTGATCAAAAAATTGGTTTTGGAATTACTGATTGGAATTCGGTAGCTGCCGAGCGCCATGAAGGTACCACGGGTTTTGCGCTTTGGCGCGTACAGAACTTTGGCAACGTGCGTGTGCGGATAGTAGAATATTCGGCTAACTATCTCGCAGATCATTGGTGCAAGAAAGGGCATATTATATTTTGTGTGGAGGGTGAAATGATTACCGAACTAGAAGATGGCAGAGAATTTAGTTTGAGCGCAGGCCTTTCGTATCAGGTAGGGGATGGGGCAGAAGCACACCGCAGCCGAAGTGAAAAAGGTGTGAAGTTGTTCATCGTAGATTAATAATTCGTTGGCTTTAAAAATTAACGTATGTATACACCCGCTTATGCGAAAAACGAAAACGAAGAAGACCTAAAGGATTTTATTCGAAAGAATGGTTTTGGTATTGTAGTTAGCACGGTAGATGGAAAGCTATGGGCAACGCACATTCCATTGATTCTTGTTGGGGGCAAGTTGCAAGGACACATAAGTCGTGGCAACAAGCAATGGCGTGCGCTGCCACAAAATGAAGAGGTGATGGTGATTTTTCTGGGACCCCACACGTATGTTTCCTCTTCGTGGTATGATCATGAAAATGTGCCTTCATGGGACTATGTAGCCGTTCACGTTTATGGAAAGGCGCATATACAATCAGAAGAGGAGTTGATCGAGTCGCTCCGACAATTGACAAATAAATATGAAAAGGATTCAGTACATCCGATTTCCGTTGACACGATGTCAAAGAAATTTCTCCATACTGAGTTGCGTGGAACGATTGGTTTTGAAATTACCATTGAACGAATGGAAGCAAGCTACAAGCTCAGTCAAAATCGAGATGAGAAAAACCACACTCAGATTATTTCAGAATTGGAGAAAAGAGGAGATGAAAATTCTGTAAGCGTTGCGAATGAGATGAGAAAGTATGGATGCCACAAATAGTTGAATAGCAGAGCCTCTAAAAAGTTTGAGGGCTGTGTGCCTTACATGGGCATCGGGCCGGCAAAATTGGGCAGTAGAAATAAATTTTTAATTCAGGATAACTCTGTAATTTTACACTAACTAAAAAAACAAAAAGGCCATGGCAGTACTAACAGAACCCATCCACGTTGAACGAGTTGCGAAGTCCCGCCTACCTGGTATCGATTTTAACAATCTTGGCTTCGGAGCACACATATCCGACCACATGTTGATGGTTGATTATAAAGATGGGCAATGGCAAGAACCAAAGATTATGCCCTATGGTAACCTGGAGTTATCACCAGCTATGTTAGCGTTGCACTATGGTCAATCGGTGTTTGAGGGCATGAAGGCTTTTAAAAATGATCAAGGAACGATTACCATTTTTCGCCCTGAACGACACCATAAAAGATTGCTGAAATCTTTAGATCGCATGTGCATGCCAGCCATTAGTGAAGAATTGTTTCTCCAATCATTAAGCGCATTGATCGAAGTAGATGCTGGTTGGGTACCTACAACGGAAGGCGCCTCTCTTTATTTAAGGCCCTTCGTATTTGCCTCAGAAGCAAAGCTGGGTGTAAAAGTTGCAGAAGAATACAAGTTCATTATTTTAACAAGCCCGGTTGGGCCTTATTTCTCTAAGCCTATCCGCGTAAAGGTGGAGGAGGAATTTGTAAGAGCTGCGGAAGGTGGTACCGGATTCGCTAAATGTGCCGGCAATTATGGAGGAGCTTTTTATCCTACTATGTTAGCACAAAAGCAAGGCTTCGATCAAGTGTTGTGGACGGATGCGAAAGACCACAAATACATCGATGAGTCAGGTGCCATGAATGTGATGTTTGTGTTGAATGGCAAATTGGTTACGCCAAAACTTTCTACTTCATTGTTGGATGGAGTAACACGTGATTCTATCCTTACGCTTGCGAGCGCAATGGGAATTGAGAAAGAAGAGCGAAGAGTAAGCGTAGCCGAAATAGAGGAGGCATTTAAAAACAAAACCATCACGGAAGTATTTGGCGTGGGCACGGCAGCAGTTGTTTCCCAAATTGCAACGATACATATTCATGGCACAGACTATAATTTGCCGGCTGTAGACTCAAATAGTTTTCAACTGCGTGTTAAGAAAAAACTGAATGACATCCGCAAAGGCATTGAGCCGGATACCCACCATTGGAACTACTTGGTTAAATAATTGTTTGATCTGATCATTGAGGTTCGGAGCTGGTGCTTCGAACCTCGTTTTGTTTACGAGTATTTATGTTATTTTTCTGTCTTGACATTTTTTTGCATCTAAACTAGGTAGTATGTACATTGAATACAAAACAGATTGCGCCATCACCCCGGACGAATTCATTGATTTGTTACAACGATCTACTTTGGCTGAGCGCAGGCCGGTTCATGACCCATTGAGAATTGAAAAAATGTTGGCACACGGCAACATTCTGATCACCGCGTGGGAAGGTGATTTGTTAGTTGGTGTTTCACGCGCATTGAGTGATTTTTCTTTTTGTTGCTATTTATCTGATTTGGCTGTTGACGAGGCCTATCAAAAGGCTGGTATCGGCAAGGAACTGATTAGGCGCACGCACGTTGCAGCTGGCGAAGAACAGGTGATGTTAATTTTACTGGCTGCACCCAAGGCGGTGAACTACTACCCGAAAATAGGCATGGAGCAATTTAAGGATTGCTTCGTGGTCAGGAGGAAGGGGTGACGGTTTTGAGCTTGGCGTAGTGGCGGATTTTCACCATCCGCCAGCTGGCGGATGGTGAAAATCCGCCATTGGTGGATGACTAAACATCCCGATGTATCGAAATCTGCGGAGCACCGAACCGCCACTTTTGCCAAACCTGTGTTAGCGGTTCGGGCTTTTATTTCTTGACATTTAACAGTCCTTGCGAACCAAAATTTGTCAATAAACCTATTGTTATTTGTTCTAAATGCTCATTGTATTTTTGTATTAGGTCGCCCATACCTATAAAATCCACAGCAGTTCTAAATGGTCTTTCACCTTTAGTCTTTTCAACTAATTCCATAAAAGCATCAGCTACTTTTTGAGGATTCTGTTGCGGATTTGCTTCTAAAAAGCTCATAAAGCCTTTCAAAGATTGCTCTGGTGCTTTGGCAAATTCTCCGTAAAATGGTTCTTGGCTTTTATCACTTGGATGTAGCAAATTTTCCGCAAATGCAGTTGGGTATCCTCCTGGTTCAACTATACAGTTTTCTATTCCAAAGCCCGAAAGTTCTAATCTGTAGTTTTCCGCCATAGCTTCTAATGCCCATTTTGTTGATTGATACAACCCATAAAAAGGTAATGCAACTCTTCCCAAACAACTTGATGTATAGATAATTAACCCATCTTGTTTTTCACGGAAAAATGGAATTATAGCTCTATTCATCCTTTGAACACCAAATAAATTGATGTCAAATAATTTTTGGTAATCTTCTACGGTAAAAAACTCTTGCATACCGTGCACTCCAATTCCAGCATTATTGATTAAGACATCTAAACCATTTAACTGGTTAATTGCTTCTTTAACACCGGTTGTAACACTTTCATTGTTGGTGACATCTATCGAAACGATTTTAGCACCCGCTTCAGACAATTCGGAAGCAATTGATTTGTTTCGTCCTTCAGCGTCACGCATCGAAGCCGCAACTTGATGCCCTCTTTGTAATAATGTCAAGACGGTCAATTTACCAAATCCACCGCTTGCTCCGGTAATTAAAATTCTTTTTGCCATTTTATTTAAATTTAAAATATAGTACAAAACTAGGAATAGTAAATGACTTGGTTATGGTGAGAAGTTCCTATTATTTGGTGAGAAGTTCCTATTATTTGGAGAGAAGTTCCGTTTTAAAGTGAAGTTCACGAAATTGTTTAGGTGTTATTCGTTCAAAGCTTTTGAAAAACTTTATAAAATTAGACGGATCAAAAGTCAATGTATGTGCAATATGTGAGATTGTGTTATTAGTAGTTAGCAATAAATCTTTAGAAATTTCAATGAGCCTTTCTTCGTAAATATCGCAAGGGGATTTTCCTAAAACTTCCTGAATAGTGTTACTCAGGTGTTTGGGACTTACAAATAACAAGTCTGCCAAGTCCTTTATTTCAAAAGTTTTTTCAGATT
>VYLP01000090.1_pt1 | contig 50590 bp, 51 predicted proteins | sample 5114311 | NCBI WGS metagenome assembly VYLP01 (sample SAMN12291775, study PRJNA351875) | freshwater metagenome | isolation source: freshwater lake | place: USA: Michigan, Lansing Lake | collected 2013-08-14 | reverse complement strand
TGCAGCCTTTCAACGACTGCGAGCCACGATGGTGTGCGCGATCAGGTTCATATCGTTCCAGCGTGCTTTGATGCACCTACCTTTGCTCTGAGTATCCTGATCGTGTTTCCTAAACTGTTGCGCCATACTCCCTGTTGCACTTGCCCTGACCGCCTCTGTCTAACAACTGATCTTCAGTGCTTGTAGATCATGTCGTCATTGGAGATTGATACACGCCGCCTTTGACCTGCAGGGCCCAGACGATACGCGCTATTTTATTCGCTAACGCTGTCACCGCTACCATGCGCGGTCTGCGCGCTAATAGCTTTGCCAGCCACGGATCCGGCACCGTGCGCGAACGAGCTATCGATGTGATCACCGTGCCCGCACAAATCACAAACAGCCGCCGCAAGGTACGATTGCCTTTCTTGGTAATCTTGCCAAGTCGTTCCTTCCCCCCTGAGGAATGTTGGCTCGGTACCAAACCCATCCAAGCCGCATAATCACGACCCGAAGCAAATCCTCGCGCATCAGGCCCCAAGGCTTTAACCGCCAGCGCTGTGATCGGACCTATCCCTGGAATGCTCATCAAGGCCTTGTTCACAGGGTCGCGCTTGGCCAGCTGTGCCATCTTCTTCTCCAGCACGCCAATCTGCCCCTCAAGCTGATCAATACTCGCCATCAAAAGCTCAAGCACCTCTCTGGCGACTTCTGGCAAATCTGTGGCTTCACCAATCAGCCCCTTCAAAGCCTCATAGCCCTTGTGACCTGTCGGCGCTGATAGCCCAAACTCTGCACAATGCCCACGCACCGCGTTGATCGCTTGGGTGCGTTGCCGCACCAACAAATCTCGACTGCTAAAGACCATGGCCTGACTATGTTGCTCTGCGCTCCTGATCTCGACAAACCGCATCGTCGGGCGGCTTGCCGCCTCACAGATCGCTTCAGCATCCGCCGCATCATTCTTCCCGCGCTTCACATAGGGCTTCACATAATGGGCTGGGATTAATCGTACTTCATGACCCAATGCCGCTATCTCACGACCCCAATAATGCGCCGACGAACACGCCTCCATCGCAACAATGCTTCCTCGAGAACAAACACTTGCCAGACCTATCCGCACCATGCGCCTGAAAAATACGCTTGGCCAAATCTAACCCAATTATGCTAACCTCTTCCACGGACGCCTCCTTCGTATGTAACTCCAACAATCCACATACTGGCACATAGATGCCGTCAGGGGGCGTCCACCCCATCATTCCTAGTAGAAAAAGCCAAAACTAAGACCACTGCTTTTGAGATGGCGCAAAGCGCAATCCACCAAGGGAACGGTTTCGCGTGCTGGGCGTTAGGTTACTGCTTCGCCCTCGGCCCAGCCTGTCAAACATCGGGACACAACGAAAATGAACAACAAGCTTTTAGCCTGCCTAGGCTTGCTCGCCGTCTCACTTACGGCCTGCTCCGACAAGTCGAAAAACGAAGCCGCCGAAGCGGGTGACCATGCCGCCGCCGCCGCTGAAGATGCGGGTGCCGCCACCGTGACTGCAGCCGAAGACGTCGGTAACGCTGCCTCTGACGCCGCCGCCAATGCCGGCAATGCGGTTGATAACGCCGGCGAGAAAACTGCGGAAGCGGCTCGCAACGCTGCGGCCGATGCCAAAGAGGCAGCAGACAAGGTCGCGCGCAAGACTGCAGCCGCAAGGGACGCCGCCGAGAAGACCCAATAATCTTGACGACAGCGCGGTAACGTGCGGCGCGTAGCGCCTTGTTGTATCCGTGATTTCCAATTTGGCCCGTTTGGTCTAAATTGAAGCCATGCCAATTTTGATCATCCTTGGGATTTTAGCACTTCTCGCCTTGATTTTCGGCCCTCAATATTGGGTGAAGAGCGTCATGGCGCGCCACGCGGTCGACAGACCAGATTTCCCCGGCACCGGCGGCGAACTTGCCCGTCACTTGCTGGATCAAGCAGGCTTGGCTGATGTTGGCTTGGAAGAAACGCCCGCCGGAACAGATCATTATGACCCGATTGCCCGGGTTGTGCGGCTGTCGCCCAACAATCTCACAGGCCGCTCAGTCACGGCTGTGGCCGTGGCCGCCCACGAAGTTGGTCACGCTGTCCAACACCGCGATGGTGATCGGTTCTTAGTAACACGCACCAAATGGGCAGGGGGGTTGGCTGGGCTCGACAAGGTTGCTTTCTTGATGCTGATATCCATCCCGTTGATTGGCATCCTCATTAAGTCGCCCGTGATTGCGATGCTGCAAATCGGTGCCCTAGTCATGCTGATGAGTGGGCGCGTGTTGATGCATGTGCTGACCTTGCCGATGGAAATCGATGCCAGCTTCAAGCGCGCTTTGCCTGTCTTGGAACAGGGCGGATTTTTGCAAGGTGACGATCTCGCCGACGCCCGGCAGGTGCTAAAGGCTGCTGCAGGGACATATGTTGCCAGCGCTTTGGCCACTTTGCTGGATGTGATCCGCTGGATCCGGTGAACTTCAATCCAATTGTGCGCGACCTCTATTCCCGCTTCAAAATATTATCGACAATCCAGCTCCACGCAGCTTGCGGCTTATAGCGGGCTTTGAGGTCGTCGCGGTCATATTCGGTGGTGAGCCAGGTCCAGAAGTCGATGCGGCCGGTGGCTTCGATCTTGGCCCATTCGGCCCAGAAGAAGTCGAGGATGCCAGTCTTGGCCGCGCTGATGTGGAGATATTTGAAGCTCAATTGCTTGCGCGCTTCTTCAAGCAGCACGCCTTCGATCTGATAGAGATAAAAGACCGCCATGGTGCCAGCGCGATCCGCGCCAGACTTACAATGCATCAGGGCAGGGTATTCCATCGTTTCAAAGGCCTTTTTGGCCTCTAGCAGGCGCTCGGGATAAGGTGCGCCGCGGCTCTCGCTATGCAGAAAGACGAGGTTCAGGCCCAATTGCTCGCACGCTTCTTTTTCTAGCACAGTGAAGCTGGCGTCGGTATCGCCGCGCAGGTTCACGATGGTCTTGATGCCAAACTCCTTCCACTCCGCCAATTGCTTGGGACTGGGCTGGTTTGTACGCCACATGCGTGGGCTGATTTGATATTTGTTCTGAAAGCGCGCACGCAAGAAGGCGTGGTCGTTCCACCAATAATCATCTTCAGCGGCTTTGCGGCGTTCAGGCGTTGTCAGGTCAAATTTGGGCACGGGCGCGTCTTTTCGGCTAATTGGATCGCATCTAGGCAGCCCCGCGTTGCCATGCAAGCCTTAGCTGTGGCGCCCGCGCACTCGCCTTAAGGCGCAACGCTCGCTATGGAGCGGGGATTATGAGCAAAAAACTCTCGCGCGCCTTCTTTCGTTCTTCACCCGTCCAGTGGTTTTTTGCGGGCTTTCTAGCCGCTTGGATGGCCTTGGTGCGCGCCACGACGCGGTGGACGCTTGTCGGGCAAGAGCATGCCGAGCCTATCTGGAAGTCCGGTAAGGGCGTTGTGTGGTGCTATTGGCATTCGCGCATCATGGGCGCGCATTCGATCTGGCCGACCGATGTTCAAAAAATGCTGATGCTGATCTCGCTCTCGCCCGATGGCCAGTTTGTGGCGCGCGCCGCAGAACTGGTTGGCCGCACGGTGGTGCGGGGGTCGTCATCGAAAAAGAAGGCCGATGGCGAGACCGAAGATAAGGGTGCCTTACAGGCGTTTCGTCAGATGCTCAGCCATGCCTCAAAAGGCGGCTGCGTTGGGATTACGCCAGATGGCCCACGCGGCCCACGCATGCGCGCTCAGCTTGGGGCCGTTCGGGTCGCGAAAATGGCGAAAGTCCCGCTTTTGCCTTCGGCTTTCGCCGTAAAGGGCGCGGGCTATGCCAAGAGCTGGGACCGTTTCCATTTGCCGCCTTTGTTTTCGAGCGGGGTGATTGTCTATAAGCCTGCCATTGAAATCCCCGCCAAAGCCAGCGAGGCCGAGATGGAAGCCGCGCGTCTGGCCTTAGAGATCGCCTTGACCGAAGCCATGCAAGAGGCCGATCGCTTGGTGGGCGGGCCACTGATTGAACCTGCACCACCAGCAGCTCTCGACGAGGCCACGGCGTGACACAGGACCTGCCGTTCTCATTGACGCTCTATCGGATCGCCACACAGCTTCTGGCGCGCTTTATGCCGGGCGTATTGTCGCGCCGCGCGGCTAAGGGCCGGGAGGACCCGACACGGATTGGGGAGCGATTGGCCACAGCCCCGTTTCAGCGCCCGAAAGGTAAATTGGTCTGGATCCATGGGGCCAGCGTGGGGGAATCGATTGTCGGCCATGCTCTGGCCCAAGAGCTGCGCAAAGCACAGCCCGGTCTGACCTTCTTGTTTACCAGCGGCACCAAGACCTCGGCTGACCTTATGGCGCGCAAGCTATCGGCGCCTGATTTGCATCGCTATGTCCCGGTGGATACGCCCATGGCGACAAAGGCCTTTATCGCGGGTTGGCAGCCAGACCTCGCCATCTTTGTAGAAGGCGAGATTTGGCCAAACCTGTTGTTGGCAACCAAGCAAGCTGGCGTACCGCTGGCTTTGGTCAATGCGCGCATGACGGCGCGGTCGGTCCAGGGCTGGCGGGGCAGGGCGAAGACGGCAGAGCTTTTGTTTTCCCTGTTCGATGTCGCGTTGCCCGCCGACAAGCGCACTTTTGAAGCGCTCAGCCTGTTTCGAACAGGGCCTATTGGCACCATTGGCAATCTCAAACTCGCAGCCCCTGCACCCATTGTGAATGCCAAGGAAGCCAAGGTGCTGGCGGCAAAACTCGGGCAACGCCAAGTCTGGCTGGCAGCCTCTACCCATGAAGGGGAGGAGACGGTCCTGCTCGCCGCCCATGCGGCTTTGTGCTTGGGGGCACCCGACGCGTTGTTGATCTTGGCCCCACGTCATCCCGAGCGCGCTCAAGATGTTGAGATTGCGTGCCGAAAGCAGGGCTTGGTGCCTGTGCGCCGCTCGACGGGGCAAGTTCCGGGGACCCAGACCCCGGTCTGGCTGTGGGATACGCTGGGCGAATTGGGGCTGGCGATGCGCTTGGCACCGGTGACCTTTGTAGCGGGCAGCTTACAGCCCGGCATTGGCGGTCATAATCCGGTGGAGCCCGTGCAGCTTGGCTCCACCGTGATCAGCGCCAGCTTTGTTGGCAATTTCCTCGATCTCTACCAAGCCTTGGAAGACCGAGATGGGGCAGTCATTCTTGATGACCATGCTTCTGATCGCATCGCATTGACTTTGGCGGGGCTGTTAGGTGACCCAGCCCAGCGCGAGCGCTTGAACGAAGCTGCGCGTGGCGTGATTGCGCAAGGTAGCCATGCCATGGCGGACACGGTGGCGGCCCTCGTCGCGCTTTTGGGGCAGTCTAAGTCATGAGAGCGCCTGCCTTTTGGACGATCCGATATGGCCGCGATGCCGCACCCATCCTGCGGCTCCTTCTATCGCCGCTTGGTGCCCTCTATGGGGCCAGCGTCGCGCGGCGGATCGCGCAAGCTCAGCCAGAGGCATTGCCGATCCCGGTGATCTCGATTGGTAATTTAACCGCCGGTGGCACGGGAAAAACCCCATTCTCGCAAGCCTTGCGGACTTTATTGGCGGACCATTTGGGCGGACCCATTGGCATTGTCTCGCGTGGCTATGGCGGGACATTGGAAGGCCCTGTCGCCGTTGATCCCGGCGTACATGGGGCTGAAGACGTGGGCGATGAGCCATTGATGCTGGCGCAAGGTGGCCCTGTCTTTGTGGGGCGTGATCGGGCAGCGGCAGGAAAGCTGGCCGCCCAGCGGGGCATGAAAGCCGTGATCCTCGATGACGGTCATCAGAATCCGAGCTTAGCCAAAACGATCTCGCTCGTGGTCGTCGATGGGCAGACGGGCTTCGGCAATGGGCATTTGATTCCGGCCGGGCCCTTGCGCGAGAAGCCCGCTATCGGCCTTGCGCGTGCCGATGCGGTCATTGTGATGGGGCCGGTCTCGGACGTCACACAGGAAGACTTAGAAGGCTATAGCGGACCCATTTTCAAAGCCACGCTGCAGGCCAAAGCTGTTGTCATTGAAGGCCCAGTATTGGGCTTTTGCGGCATTGGCCGACCGGAGAAGTTTGACGCGACTTTGCGTGGCTTGGGCTTGAACCTGGTCGATCTTTATCCGTTTGACGATCATCACCGCTATCGCCCGGAAGAGCTAGCGCGACTTGAGGCGGATGCTTTGGCAGCTGGTGCCACTTTGGTCACGACCGAGAAGGATTTTGCACGTCTGCCGCCTGCCTTTGCAGCCAAGGTGCGCGTCGTTCCGATTGAGGCAGTTTTGGCGGATAATGCAGCCTTTCTTGCCTTTCTGCGCGCGAAACTCGACAGCCATCTCGGGCAGGATTAGGATTTTCCCATGACAGCAGGTCGTCGCGAGTCCGTCTTCAAGCGTATCGAATCTTGGGCGTTTCACACCTATTGGAACCGCATTAGCCGGATGTCCTTGGACGAAGCCTCTAATGCCGGGGCGGGGTTTGCCCGGCGTCTAGGTCCGATCACGAGTGCGCATAAGACGGCGCGTTACAATATGCGCTTAGCCTTTCCCCGCATCACGCCTGCCGAAGAGCGCGAGATGCTGGACGCCATGTGGGACAATTTGGGCCGCGTGGTGGGGGAGTTCCCACATCTGTCCGCCATGGGCCTATTTACGCCCGAAAGTCGGGCGGAGTTTGACGGGTTAGACATTCTCGACCGCTATGTCGGAACTGGCAAAGCTGGTGTCTTTGTCTCGGGCCATTTTGCCAATTGGGAAGTTATGCCCGCGGCCATTGTGCGGCGCGGGGTTGATTGCCGCGTTACCTATCGGCCGGCCAACAACATCTGGGTTGATGACACAATCGTCAAAGCCCGTGCTGACTATGGCGTGCGCCTGTTCGCACCAAAGGGGCCGTCGGGCGGGGTCAGCCTGATGCGGATCCTCGCCAAGGGCGGCTCTGTCGCCATGATGAACGACCAGAAGTATGAGACGGGCGTCGAAGCTCCGTTCTTTGGCCACATGTGCAAGACCGCTGATGGGCCATCCCGCCTAGCTTACCGCTTCCAAGCACCCTTGCAGACCATGACGGTCAAGCGCCTGTCTGGGGCGCACTTCAAAGTTGATATTCAAGAACCCATGATGATGGACTTTGATCTGCCGGTGGATGATGCGGTCGAGGCCTCGGTCCTGCGGATCAATCAATTCATGGAAGAAAACATCTTAAAAGCGCCCGAACAATGGTTCTGGGTGCATGCGCGCTGGCCTAAAAAGGCGTGGATCGACGCGGGGGTGATGGACTGATCATTTTTTGATTGGCCAATCTATGTGTCAGGTCTAGGTTAGAGATATGGACCGCATCGAAGCCTTGAAATATCGCGCAGGGGCGACAGCTAAGCTGGCCTTTTATGCTGCTCATTATGGCCTCTCACGCGCAACGTCGGCCCCGTTTGATCGGCCAGGTGACACACCTTTCAGCTCCGACAAGCCTAAGCCAGATTTAGCCCGCATGCGCCAAGCCTATATGGCGGCCTTTACCCAAGATATGGCCAATATTGATGCTGGGCTTTACCTTGCCCCACAGGCCAAAACCGAACTCGCCCAGACGCGCAAGAGCCTTGCCTATCTGCAAGATGTGCGGGCGATCGATCAGCGTCGCTTGGCCAAGAATGGCGTCGAAGTTCGTGATGAGGGCTTGGGGGAGGGGTTTCCCGCTTATTTCCGTCAAAATTTCCATTGGCAAAGTGGCGGATGGCTGACACCTGAGAGTGCGGACCTCTATGACTTTCAAGTCGAGACGATTTTTACGGGCTCCGCTGGCGCGATGCGGCGGTCTACCGCTTTAGCGTTGTTGGCCAAAAGCCTGAAAGGCATCGACCAGCGCACCACGACCTGCGTTGAGCTTGCCTGCGGGACTGGGCAATTGGCGCGCGAAGTCATGCGCAATTTCCCACGTTTGCGCTTTACGGCGCTGGATATGTCGCCACCCTATGCGGCAGCGGCCGCCAAGGCCCTATCGCCCTACCGAAGTGCCACGGCCATCAGTGGTGCAGCGGAAGCGACGCCATTTGATAGTGCCAGAGTGGACCGGGTGCTGTGCGTCTATCTGTTCCACGAATTGCCGCCCAAGATTCGCAAAGCAGTGGTGACAGAAGCTGCGCGCATCTTGAAACCCGGTGGCATTTTTGTGCTGGCAGATGCGCTCCAGACGGGCGATGATCCCAATCTCGACCGCCTGTTGGATGCTTTTCCCGTGGGCTTTCATGAGCCATTCTTCAGCACCTATCTGACAACCGACCTAAAGGCCCTGTTCGATGCAACAGGCTTTGATTTTATTGAGGACGCACAAGCCTTTTTGACCAAGGGCTGGATGTTTCAAAAGCGCGGTGGGTGAGGGGAGAGCCCCTTCACCGCCTTCGGCGGAGCTTCCCCATGAATGGGGAAGCGGCCACGGAAGCAGTTGAGACGCGCCGCTTCCCCGTTTACGGGGAAGCTGTCCCGAAGGGACTGAAGGGGTCTTTTTCGCCTGCAAGTGTTTTGAGGCCCCCCAAGTGTGACCGAAAGTCGCGCCCCTCGCAGGTGACGGGGCAGCCGCACTAGCCTATGACTGACGTTCAACTGGCAGAGCGCCAGACGGAGTGCCTTCCTTGGGTGTGGCCAACTTCATCACCGATATCTGGGATACCTTGGCCATTTCATCCTTGATGGTGGCCGTGACCGTGACTATCCACTTCCTTGGTCTTGCGGCCCTGATGTATATGATCCGGAAGCGACCGCCCTTGGCAGACCCACAAGCCCGACATTTTTCGTTGCGCTTCCTCGCCATTCTTTTTGTCGTATTTGGCCTATTTGCCGTGCATACGCTGGAAATTTGGCTCTATGCCGCGGTCTATCACTTTGGCCTGCATGCCTTTCATGATTTTGAGACCGCCCTTTATTTTTCGACCGTCACCTTTGTGTCGTTGGGCTATGGCGATGTGATCTTGCCGCGCGATTGGCGCTTGGTCGGCGCGATTGAGGCGGCGAATGGCGTGATCTTGCTGGGCTGGTCGACCGCGTTTTTGATCACCGTGATCGGTCGCCTGCGCGCGCTGGAGCATGAATGGCTAGACCATAAGGCGGAGTGACCGTCAAAGGATCAGGCCCCGCGGTGCGGGTTTTCGAAAATTGCCTCAACTTGGGTCTCGAACAAGGCCGCGATCTTGAATGCTAGGTCGAGCGACGGGTCGTGTTGATCGGCCTCGATCGCAATAATGGCCTGACGTGAAACCCCTAAAGCTTGACCCAAATCAGCTTGGGTTAGGCCTTTTGTTGCCCGAAGCGCACGAAGATTATTGATCATTTGGTTGCCTTGCGCGCAAAGGGGCTGACGAGGGCAAAGCAGGCCCAGAAGAGTGGATAAATCATCCATCCCGGTACATGGGCTGCCCCTGCATAGCTTTCTGCAAAGCCCCAAGCGGAGAACAAGGCCATCGCGACGCCCGAGGCCAGTATGAATTGGCGCGCCAAAAACGCCCCGATGAATTCATCACTGTCGCGGATCATCACCAAAGTTGCCCAGATTTGACCGGCAATTGGCAGGCTGACCATAGCGGTCAATACCCAGCGGGCAGGGGTGGGCAGGCCATCCATCACGCCCGCAATCGCGGCGGCATTGATGAGGACATAAATGCCCATGAATACCATTGTGCGGACGATATAGGTCTTGGCTTGGGGTGTCTGTTCCATGGCATTTGCCTCCCGAATGTCAGGTATACCTAACATCTGCGAAATGTCAGGTCAAGCTGACATTTGCGATTTCTTGCACCTCGCCGGACCCTGCAAAGTTGCATCGCGCACGATTGCCCTCTAACCAGTTCCCGACATAATAAAGCCGGGAAGAAGGCTGATAGCTCTAGGGGCACGCGGACCGAGATGTTTGATAAGATTCTGATTGCCAATCGCGGCGAAGTGGCCGTTCGTATCATCAAGACTTGCCGCCGGATGGGCGTGAAAACCGTCATCGTGTTTTCTGAAGCCGACCGCGATTCCATGGCTGTAGAGATGGCCGACGAAAAGGTCTTCATCGGCCCAGCTCCAGCTTCTGAATCCTATCTGGTGATCGACAAGATTATCGCCGCCGTCAAAGAAACGGGCGCACAAGCGGTTCACCCTGGCTTTGGCTTCTTGTCAGAGAAGGTTGAGTTTGCCCAACGTTGTGCGGATGAAGGGATCGTCTTTATCGGCCCGAACCCGCATGCCATCCACGCCATGGGCGACAAGATTGAAAGCAAGAAGACCGCTGCGGCAGCTGGTGTTTCTTGCGTACCGGGCCATATTGGCGAGATTGCTGATACCGCCCATGCGGTCGCTATCTCTGAGGAGATTGGTTATCCCGTCATGATCAAGGCTTCGGCTGGCGGCGGTGGTAAGGGCATTCGGGTGGCCTATGACCGCAAGGATGTCGAAGAAGGCTTCCCAGCCGTGCGTGCCGAAGCCAAGAACGCCTTTGGCGATGACCGCATCTTCATCGAGAAATTCATTCTGGCCCCACGCCATATCGAAATCCAAGTCTTGGGCGATAAGCACGGCAATGTCGTGCATTTGTTTGAGCGTGAGTGCTCGATCCAGCGTCGCAACCAGAAAGTCATCGAAGAAGCCCCAAGCCCGTTGCTGGATGAAGCAACCCGGGCTGCCATGGGTGCACAAGCCGTCGCATTGTCCAAGGCTGTTGGGTATGACAGTGCCGGCACCGTCGAGTTTGTGGCCTCGGGCAAGGATAAGAGCTTCTACTTCCTTGAGATGAACACCCGCCTGCAGGTGGAGCATCCGGTCTCAGAAGCTATCACTGGTCTTGACTTGGTGGAGCAGATGTTGCGCGTCGCGGCGGGCGAGGCTTTGTCCTTCCAGCAGTCCGACTTGAAGATCAACGGCTGGGCGATTGAAAGCCGGATTTATGCCGAAGACCCTTATCGCAACTTCTTGCCATCCATTGGCCGCTTGAAGCGCTATCTGCCCCCCGTCGAAGGCGACTTTGGTGGCCATAAGGTGCGCAATGATGCGGGCGTGCGGGAAGGTGATGAGATCTCGATGTTCTATGACCCGATGATCTCAAAGCTGGTGACCTGGGCCCCAACCCGTCTGGCGGCGATTGATGCCCAAGCGGCGGCCCTCGACACCTTTGCGATTGAAGGCATTCAGGACAATATCCCGTTCCTCGCCGCAGTGATGGAAGAAGCGCGCTTCCGTTCTGGCGATATCACGACCGCCTATATCAAGGACCAATTCCCTGAGGGCTTTAAGGGCGCCCCCCTAACCGACAAGATTTTGCGCCTGATGGCGGGTGTGGGTGCTTTGGTTCACATGCGCAAGCTGGAACGCGACGCCCAAATCAGTGGCCGCATGACCCCGCACAAGCCGATCCGCAGCGACTGGGTTGTCCGCATTGAGGGCACGTATCACCCCTTACATGTCGAAATCACAAACGGTGGCGCGCATATCCGTTTTGAGAGCGGGGACACGATCGATATCACCAGTGGCTTTAAACCCGGCGACCGCTTGATCACTGGGGTCGCCCATGCCGCGGGTGTGTTTGAGAATGAGGGCTTTGCCGTCAAGTTCAAGGACCGCACACAAGGCTATGAGTTCCAGTATCGTGGTGCCAAGGCCGTCGTGATCGTCGCCACACCGCGCGACGCCGAGTTACACGCCAAGCTGCCAGAGAAGGTGGCGGCGGACACCTCGCGTATGATCATCTCGCCAATGCCCGGCCTTGTGGTCTCCATCGAAGTGGTGGAAGGCCAAGAGATTAAGTCGGGCGAGGCGATTGCGATTGTAGAAGCCATGAAGATGCAAAACATCATTCGGGCCGAACGCGATGGCAAAGTGGCCAAGGTCCATGTCGGCGCAGGCGCAGCGGTGGCTGCCGACGAAATCATGGTTGAATTAGGCTAAGCTAGGGCCCTAAGCCAACCAGGGGCTCGGGTCGTCCTCTTGGGCGATCAAAGACAGGCCATGGGCGATCGAGACGAATTGGTCGCCCGTTTCCACCTTCTGGGCCCCAAATCGGTTCTCAAACTGGGCTTTAACGGCGGGCACAAAACTAGACCCCCCGGTTAAGAACACCCGGTCGATACCACCTTCATCCAGACCTGCAGCAACGAGTGCTTCATTTACGCAGGTGTCGATCTGGGCCAAATCTTCGGCAATCCAAAATTCAAAGTCATTACGCGTCAGAGATTTGACCATGTCTTTGCCGCCAAAGGACAGGCGGAAAGTTGCCTCTTCTTGGTGTGACAAGGTCGTCTTCACCGCGGCAATGGCGCGGTAGAGGTGATAGCTCGCTTCAGCGTCGAGAAAGTCGATGAAGGCGTCGATTTTTTCAGGCTGCAGCGCCTGCTTGGCCAGCTTTTGTAAGTCCTGATAGTCGCGGGTCTGCCGCATGATCGATAATTGGTTCCATTGGGAAAACCGGCCGTAAAATGCGAGGGGGACGGGCAGGACCTTACCGTCACTGGCATAATGAGAGCCTTTGCCAAATAAGGGCGACACCAGATGATCAATGATGCGCTGGTCGAAACTATCGCCCGCAATCCCAACTCCGCGGTGGGCGAGGGCCTCTGCAGATTGCACCTTCTGACCACGGCGAAAGCGGATGATAGAAAAGTCGCTGGTGCCACCGCCAAAGTCGGCGACCAGTATGGTGGCGTCTTGGGTGAGGCGCTGGGCAAAGAAGAAGGCCGCCGCCACGGGTTCATAGACATGGGCGATATCCTCAAAGCCTGCTTTGGTGAGGGCTGCTTGATAGCGGGTGCGGGCTAAATCTTCGTCCGACCGGCTGCCAGCAAATCGCACGGGCCGACCCACCAGCACGCGCTTGGGGAAGGGCTCGCTTGCCCGCTCACTCAAGCGGCGCAAGAAAGCCGCCAACAAATCCTCAAACCGCCACGCCTTATTCTGGATGACGGTGCTGGTGAATAAAGGGCTGGCGGCAAAGGTCTTGAAAGATTGGATGAAACGACAATCCCCGCCGAGCTCTAAGAAGCGGTCAATCGCCCATGGACCCACCTCCATCATCGCCTTGGCGCGGTGGTCATCTTCCTCATGCCAAAAACAGAGAACCGACCGACAGGCTTGGACCAAGTCCTGTTCATGCGAAAACTGGATCGCACGACTTTTGCCCCGCCCATCGGGCAAGGTCGCAACGCTATTGGTCGTCCCGAAATCGAGACCAAGGGTAGGGGTATGGGCCATGGGGGCGCTGGGCTTAACGGTCTGGCGGTGGGTTGTCTAGGGCAACGCTGACGTTCTCCCCTTCACCGCCTTCGGCGGAGCTTCCCCGCGAGCGGGGAAGCGGTCGCGGAAACAGGTGAGACAGAGACGCTTCCCCATTCATGGGGAAGCTGTCCCGAAGGGACTGAAGGGGCTCTTTTAAAGTCGCGCGGCCTACCCCACAGACCCCTCTCGGTCGCGGCCTTGATTGGGTCACTTGAACCGTCCTTTACCCCAGAGGCAGCGTCGCGTGTGTGCATCACGTCACGCGGCAAAACGCTATCAATTTTCAGTCACAGGACTGCATGTGCCTCTTTGCGCATCGGATCGAACTAAGGATGCTTGACAGAAATTAGATATCTAATATTTTGTACGGATGGAAATTCTATTTCATCCGATCCTTAATGCCGCACATTTGATTGAAGCCCATTTGCGCGACGCTTTGGCTGAGACGGGGCTACAACCACGGCAGGCGCGCGTGCTGATGGCGATTGCTGAATTTGGGCCTATCAAACAGGTGCAACTGGCCCAGGCTTTTGATTTGGCACCACCCACCATGACGGTGATGCTAACGCGGTTGGAGCGAGACGGGCTGGTCAATCGACATAGTAAGGCTGGCGATAAGCAGACCTCCATTGCTTTGACGCCAGCAGGCCTGGCGCTTTTGCCTGAGATTGAGCGGGCTTGGCTATCGGTCGATGGCTTCATCCGCCAGAGCTTCGGTGCCGCAGAGGCCGAGGCCTTTAGTCGAGCAGCTTGTCTTTTGCGCGACGCCTTAGGCGGAAAGCCGCCCCATTACCTTAAAGGAGACCACCCATGAGCCCATTGGCAAAGTTTCGGCTTGGTCTAGGTTTGCTGGTTCTATGCTTGTTGCAAGTTCCGGCATCGGCTGGCGTACCACGGGCGGCAGGCAATTATCAGATTGTCAGCACGGGCCAAGATCGCTGTTACGATGTTGCCGGACCTGTTTTGCCGTGTCCGGCTCCTGGCCTGCCGCTTTCGGGGCAGAATGCGCAGCATCCAGGTAATGCAGCTTCCTACAGGGTTGAGGCCAATAATCTTGTTGTGGATGAGGTAACGGGCTTGATGTGGGCCAAAACACCCAGTGCGCCTATGACCTTTAAGGAGTTAGCTTCTTATGCCCGTGCCAGCCGTTTGGGCGGTTATGACGACTGGCGCGTTCCCACAATCAAAGAACTCTACTCCTTGATTGATTACCGTGGCGGCTATACGGGCGATCCGGCAACATCGCGCCCCTATATTGATACCAAATACTTTGACTTTGCTTATGGGGATGGCAAGGGCCTCGGCGATGCCGCCCATGGTCGGCGACCTATCGACGTGCAGGAGTGGAGCGCCACACCCTATGTTGGTAAGACAATGGGCCGAGATGATACTGTGTTTGGCGTAAACTTCGCAGATGGTCGGATTAAGGGCTATCCTGTGATGGATCCAGCCAACCGGATGCAAACGCCTAATCGTTTGGCGGTCCGCTTGGTGCGTGGAAATCCCTATGGCCAAAATGCTTTTAAGGCGCGCCCAGATGTTGTTGAAGATCACGCGACTGGCCTGATGTGGCAGCGCAAAAACGATGGGACCGCAAAGTCGTGGTCGGCGGCGCTTTCCTATTGCACGCATCTAAGCTTGGCCGGCTATTCAGATTGGCGGTTGCCCCATGCCAAGGAATTACATTCTTTGGTGGATTACAACCGCATACCTGCCATTGATCCGCTGTTTCAACTCAGCGATCAAACTGCCTATCTCTGGTCCTCGACAACCCATTTGGAAGGCCCCCCTCCCGCGCAAGAACAGGGGCGCGCGTTTAGCCAAACGGGAGAACTCGCCGTTTATGCCGCAATTGGCAAGGCGCAAGGATTTATGGAAGTTCCCCCTGGCTCTGGCCAAAGGCGCTGGCTCGATGTGCATGGCGCTGGGGCCATGCGCAGTGACCCGAAAACCGCCTCACCTGGCAGCTTTCCCGAGGGTTTTGGCCCACAAGGCGATGATATTCGCGGGCACAATTATGTGCTGTGTGTCCGCGATCTTCGGTAAAGTTCTTACCCCACAGACCCCGCTCGGTCGCGGCCTTGAACGGGGAACATCCAGCCGGGATATTCCGATGGCAGGGCAGAGACTTTGTCCAAAACAGCAAGGTCTTCAGCGGTCAGTTTCACGTCCACGGCTTTGAGATTATCGGTCAATTGGTCGTCGGTCTTGGCTCCGATAATGACACTGGTCACCCAAGGGCGGTGCAAGAGCCAAGCAAGTGCAATTTGGGCGACGCTGACGCCATGGGCGGCGGCAATCGGCTCCATCGCTTCGACGCAGTCAAACAAGCGGTCTTTATTGACCGGTGGGAAGTCAAAGCTGGCGCGGCGCGCATTGTTTGGACCGGCTTGGTCGCGCTTAAACTTGCCAGAGAGCAGGCCACCGGCCAGCGGGCTCCACGGCAAAATGGCTAGGCCTTCGCTCTGCGCCAGCGGCACGACTTCGCGTTCAAGGTCGCGCGATGCCAAGGTGTAATACATTTGCATCGATTCAAAGCGGGCAAAATTCTTGCGCTCGGCGATGCCATTGGCTTTGGCGGTCTCCCACGCGGCCCGGTTGCATAAGCCAATATAGCGCACCCGGCCCGAACGCACGATGTCGTTCAGCGTGTCCATCACCTCATCCAAGGGGGTCAAAGGATCGTAGCCGTGGATTTGATAGAGATCGACATGATCCATGTTCAGGCGCTTGAGGCTTGCATCAATCGCGTCAAACAAATGCTTGCGGGAGAGGCCCGAGATATTGCGCGCCTTTTGCCTGCGGGCGGCTTCTGCTTGGGCGTGCGGGCTGGCGTCCGGGGGCAGGAGGTCTAGCACGCGGCCATGGGCTTTGGTGGCAATCACGATCTCGTCGCGCCGCAGGCCCTTGTCGCGAATAGCATGGCCCAACATCTGCTCTGACAGGCCATTGGCATAGACGTCGGCGGTGTCAAAGAAATTCACGCCTGCATCAAAGGCTTGGCGCACGAGACTGCTAGCAACCTCCTGATCCTGGCCGCCAATCACGGTCCAAAATCCATCCCCGCCGAAGGTCATGGTGCCGAGGCAGATTTCAGAAACAACAAGGCCGGTCCGGCCCAAGGTCTTATATTTCATTGCGTGCTCCCAAGATTTTTTTGATATGGTTAGCCCAACGCTACACCTGCTGCTGCGTCCTTGGCTATCTCTAAATTGAACTTCGGCTTAAGTGCGCAGCATGCGTGAACACTATGATGTCATCATTCTTGGGGCAGGGGCGGCGGGCTTGATGGCGGCGGCACGCGCGGGCCAGCGTGGCCGCAAGGTCCTATTGTTAGAGCATACCGAGAATGTGGGGGCCAAAATCCTGATTTCAGGCGGTGGGCGATGTAATTTCACCAATATGGAGATTAAGCCCGACCGCTTTATCTCGGCCAATCCCCATTTTGCCCGCTCGGCGCTTGCCCGTTACACCCAACATGATTTCATCGAGCTGGTTCAAGCCTATCATATTCCCTTTTATGAAAAGACCTTGGGGCAGTTATTCTGCGAAGGGGCAGGGGCGGCGCGCCTCATTGTCGATATGTTGCTGGCTGAATGCACCAAGGGCGGGGTCACAATTGCAACCGATGTGCAGGTCCAAGACGTGGCGCGGTCGGGCGAGACCTATGTCGTCACCACCCAAGTGGGTCGGGCACTCGCGCCCAGTCTCATCATCGCCACGGGCGGCCCGTCTATCCCGAAACTCGGCGCAACGGGCTTTGCCTATGAGATTGCCCGCCAGTTTGAGGTGGCCGTAATTGAGCCCAAGCCTGCGCTTGTGCCTTTGGTATTTGGGATCAAGGATATTGAATTGATGCGGCCCTTGGCAGGTGTGTCGCTTGAAGGGGTAGCAGCCAAAGGCAAGACAGCTTTTCGCGAAGGCATGGTCTTCACCCATCGTGGCCTATCAGGTCCTGCCATCCTGCAGATCAGTTCCTATTGGACTAAGGGCGAGAGCATTTATCTCAACCTCTTACCCGATTTCAAAGCCGATCAGTGGCTGATCGAGGCCAAGACCGCCCGCCCACGTGCCCAAGCCGCCACCATTCTGGCCGAACGTTTACCACAGCGCCTGGCCCATGCCTTGGCCGAAAAAGCGGGGCTGGACCGACCCATGGCAGACTTAAAAGATGCACAGCTGCGAAGCTTGTCAGAGACCCTGCACCATTGGGACCTGACGCCTGTGGGTGATGAGGGCTATGCCAAAGCCGAAGTGACCAAGGGCGGGATTGATACCGCTGCACTTAACCAAAAGACGATGGAAGTTAAAAACGTCCCCGGCCTCTATTTTGTCGGCGAAGCGGTAGACGTCACGGGCTGGCTTGGCGGCTATAACTTCCAATGGGCGTGGTCGAGTGGCGTAGCGGCAGGTGAAGCCGTCTGAACGTGATCAGCCTAAGCGGCGATATCACGGACTTTCGCGCGGAACAGGTCGCGCGCGAGGCCTTTGCCAAAGATGGCTAAAGCCTGACCGCCTGCAAAATCACGCACGCCAGCCACACGGGCAAAGCCTGCAAAGGTCTGGAATGTGGCTTGCAGTTCTTCTGGTGCATGGGTGACGATGACCGCGTCATAGCTGGCCAATTGGTCTTTCGTTAGAGTCATGGGCACGCCATCAGGTGCCCAAAGAATGCGAACAGACTCCCCACACCGGGTTGCTTCATGGCTCAGCTCAAAATGCACGCCGGGGAATTGGCGGGCCAAAAGAGCGACATGGGCACCAGCATCGGTTGCCATGACTTCGATCACATGGGCGCAAGACAGGTCTAACGTCGTATGGACACGCTGCAATAAGGCCCAAGAGGTGCGTTGTGCGCGCCGCTGTGCCATTTGGCTTTCAGATTCAATTGATTGATTTTCTTCTGCACGCGCCACAAACGTCTCCTAATTTCTAGCCTCAGTGTGAATCGCGTTGGTAAACGAGACGTTAGGACGAGAAAAAATTACAGCACCCGGTGTTTTTTCTCTGTGGAGGGATTGCGCATGCTGCTGAAGCGGCCGTGCATCACTCTGTGCTGGGTGAAGTGGCTGGACCTGATTAGGCCTGCAGTTTAGCGTGCGACCATGACCCCTGACGAAATCAATCAGTTCTTGGCGCAAGCTTTCACGGGCGGGACCCCGCCCTTTGTGGAAGCTGCCGATGGGCAAAGTGCGCGGTGCCGCATTGCCTATAATCCCAACCAGATCAGGCCCGGTGGTACCTTGTCCGGCCCTACTATGATGGCGCTTGCCGATACCGCGGCCTACGCCTTGGTGCTGTCGGCCATTGGGTTCCAACCACTCGCAGTTACCACTAATCTGTCGATCCAATTCATGCGCAAACCGAAGCCCAAGGATTTGATTGCTGACGTGCGCATGATGAAACTGGGCAAGACCATGGCCGTCATGGAAGCCGGCATTCGCTCCGATGGCGAGACGGACTTGGTCGCTCATGCCGTGATCACCTATGCCATCCCACCTCAAGCGATGACGTCATGAAGCAAAACCAACTTCTGGGCCTGATCTGCCTCTCAGGTTTTGTTGCCGTAGCGATTGGTGCCTTTGGTGCGCATGGTCTGAGCAATCCACAAGCGAAAGCATGGGTGGTGACGGGCAGTAGCCAGCATATGGCCCATACTTTGGCGCTTTTTGCCTGCGTTTGGTTGCAGACCCAAGGCTACACCAAGGCGCGCTTTGCGGTCCCACTTTTCAGCTTCGGGATTGTCCTGTTTGCAGGCTCTCTCTACGCCCTTGCATTGGGCGCGCCGCGCGCTGTGGCGATGGCAGCGCCCTTGGGTGGCCTTAGCTTGCTTGCCGGCTGGCTCCTGCTTACTTGGACCTGTTTCAGCCGAAAGGAACATACCGATGAGCCAAGTTGATTGGTCCTTGTTTGGACTGTCAGCCCCTGAAATGCTGCCCATCAATGGCATCGATATGGCTGTTTGGGACACGCATACGCCATCTGACATGCCGCCTTTGGTTTTGTGTCATGGCTATCCAGAGCTTGCCTTTTCGTGGCGGCATCAATTGACTGGGTTGCCCCAAGCAGGGCTTCGCGCCCTTGCACCCGATTTGCGCGGCTATGGCTTGACGTCGGCCCCTGAGGCGATTGAGGCCTATGATCTCGATACATTGACCGGTGACCTTGCTGCCCTTCTCGATGCCAAAGGGATCGAGAAGGCCGTCTTCTGTGGTCATGACTGGGGCGGGTTGATTGTATGGGCGATGGCGACACGCAGGCCAGACCGGGTCGCAGGCGTGATCGGGGTCAATACACCTTATACCAAACGCCCGCCGATTGACCCCATCGCCCTTTATGAACAACGTTTCGGGCCGGACCATTATATCATTTTCTTCCAAAAGCCCGGTGCGATGGAAGCGATTTTGGAAGAGGATATCGACAAGACCTTCCGCTTCTACATGCGCCGGTCTGCCGTCACGCCCTTGGAGTTTGATGCCCGCCCAGAAGGTAAGCGCAATCATGCGTTTCAACTGGCCTTGCAGAGCTTTGACAAGTCCAAGGCGACCAATCCCTTGTTGAACGCGGCAGAGCATCAGGTCTATGTCGACACCTTTACGCGCACTGGCTTTCGCGGTGGCATCAATTGGTATCGCAACTTCACCCGCAATTGGCTGGATAGCGCGGATATTCCCGATCTTGTCGTCCAGCCCAGTCTGATGATCATGGCGGAGAATGACGTGGTCTTGCCACCTTCCGCTGCCGACGGAATGGAAAAATATATGCCAGACCTCGACAGGGTGCTGATCGGCGGTTGCGGTCATTGGACTCAGCAGGAAAAGCCAGACGAGACCAACGCGGCCATTGTCGACTGGATGCATAAGCGGTTCGCCAGCCAACTTACCCCTTAAATGCCTCGCTGTTACCCACCTTGAACGCCTGTGCGACCCGCTCTAAGTCGTGTGCGTACACGAAGGAAATTTATGCCCGATTCTGCCTCCATCCGCCGCGCACTCTATCCCCAGATTGAGCCTTTTCAGGTCGGAAATCTGGCTGTCAGTGATTTGCATACGCTGTATTTTGAGCAAGCTGGCACACCGGAGGGCATTCCCGTTGTGTGTTTGCATGGTGGTCCGGGCGGTGGGATGAGCCCAGATATGCGGCGCTTCTTCCATCCCAAGAAATGGCGGATCATCGGGTTTGACCAACGTGGCTGTGGCAATTCTACCCCGCACGCCGAGACCCGCGAAAACACGACCTGGGACCTTGTTGCCGATATCGAGAAACTTCGCGAACACTTAGGCATTGAGGCTTGGGCGGTCTTTGGCGGCTCTTGGGGCTCAACGTTGGCACTGGCCTATGCGATCAAACACCCCGACCGCGTATTGAGCCTGACGCTGCGCGGCATCTTCTTGATCAGCCAAGCCGAGATCGCGTGGTTCTATCAATCTGGGGCCAGCAATATCTTTCCAGACGCTTTTGAGCATTATGTCAGCGTGATCCCAGAGGCAGAACGGGGCGATATCGTTGGCGCATTCCACAAGCGGCTGTTTAGCGAGGATCGCGATACCCGCATTCTAGCTGCGCGAGCGTGGGCGCGGTGGGAAGGCGATTGTCTATCGATGCGGGGCCCCGATGCCCGCCCGGGTCGCTTTGAAGAAGACCGATTTGTCGAGGCGTTCGCCCGGATTGAGAACCATTATTTCGTCAATAAGGGCTTCTTTGACACCGACAGCTGGCTTCTCGATCATGCGTCCGTTCTGGAAACAATCCCGATACAGATTGCACACGGTCGCTATGATGTGTTGACGCCCTTATCCTCGGCTTGGGCGTTGAAGAAAGTGCTGCCCCATGCCCAATTGGAAATCATCGGCGATGCAGGCCATGCGAGCCTAGAGCCCGGGATTGTAGATGCGTTGGTGCGCTTTACCGATGATTTGGCTGTTGGGTTTGAACAAAGGCGCAATCAGTCCTAAGTGTAGGCCATGGCTGATTTTGTTTCTTTCCCAAAGCGCGGGCTGGTCTGCGTGTCGGGCCCCGATGCGGCGACTTTGCTGGATGGTCTGTTAACCCACAATGTTGGAGGCGCTGGCCCTGAGGCGTGCGTCTATACGGCCATGTTAACGCCGCAAGGCAAGTTCTTGTTTGAGCTATTCATTCTTGCCCCTGAGGCGGGGACCTATTGGATCGATGTGTCGGACCCGGCGAGCTTTGCCAAGCGCTTGAGCCTCTATCGTTTGCGGTCTAAGGTGACGATTGAGGACAAGAGTGAGGCTTATATGGTTGGCGCTGCCTGGTCCGCAGAGGCTTTGCCGCCGCATGCTATTCATTACCCTGACCCCCGCCATAGCGAGCTGCCGCAGCGGTTCATCGCGCCCCGCGTTGAATTGCAAGATGAGGCGGCGGCATTTGCGGCCTATGAACAAACGCGGCTGGGCCTAGGCGTCCCTGACCTTGCCGTCGATCTTTTGGTCGAAAAGGACTTTATCCTTGAAGGCTTGATGGATGAAATGGGCGGGGTAGATTTCCACAAAGGCTGCTATGTTGGCCAGGAAATGACCAGCCGGATGAAGCGGCGCACCACGGTCAAAACAAAGCTATGCCGCATCCGCTATGAGGGCGCAGCGCCAGCGTTTGAAACGCCTATTCTGGCAGACGGTTGGGAAGTCGGCCGCATGCGCACAGGTGGCCCCGGCCATGGTCTTGCCCTCATTCGTTTTGACCGGGCGCAAAAGGCCATAAACGATGGCCAAGAATTGCGGGCAGGGGATCAGCCGATCCAGTTGGACCCGCCAAGCTGGATGCAGGTGCCGAGTTAGACGGCCAAGCTGGCTGCAAGGCTCAGCGTGATGATGGATACACAGGTGGTCAGGAAGACTGCGCGCGCAGCCGTATCGCCCCAGACTTCTGCCTGTTGGGCTTGGATGAACACATTTACCGCACTGGGGCAGGCCGCAAGGATGGTGGCGGCCATGGCAAGATCACGCGGAGCATTTATGGCTGCCATGCCCGCGGCCATCATCAAGGGCAGGGCGATGCACTTGACCATAACCACAAGGCCGATATCGCGCCCCGACTGGCTTTGGACTGAGCCAAAGCTGGTCGCCATCACAATGCCAAGTGCGACGAGGCCTGCAGGGCTTGCGGCGGCACCCAACATGTCGAGTGGGCGCATCAAGGCGGCTGGGATGTGAAGGCCCGTCAAGGCGATCAGAAAGCCGATGAAAGCCCCCATGCTGACGGGATTGGTCAGGCCGCCCAGCATCGCGCGGCGCGCGGCGGCGGCGTCTGGCGCTGGCTTGGCCAGATAAAGCCCTGCCACGCCGAGGCCCACAATAAGGATATTCTCTAACGCGACAAAGGCCGCAGCCATAGCCATGACTTCTGGCCCGAACATGCTACCCAGAATGGCGGTACCTAAAAAAGCAGTATTGCCGCTGGATGAAGCAAAGCCAACACCGGCTTGGCTGGTTTTCGATAGTCCGAGCGCCATGCCTGCTAGCCGAGCCAGCACATGCCCTGCGATCAAAACCCCAACCCACACCAAAAGGGTTGAGCCCTGCGCCGCATTTGGCACCGGGGCTTTCGCCATAGAGGTGAGTAGGAGGGAGGGAAAGGCAAGCCAGAAGACAAAGCGCGACAGACCCGAGGCCGTGTTGCTGTCAAATAGTCCAGCCTTTGCCCCCGCCCAGCCAAGGGCGATCAGGCCAAAGATTGGCAGGGTGATCCACAAAACGTCCACGCGCGGTCCTCTGATGTGATGGCCCGCTGCGGGCGTGGCATTAGCGGCCGGTGAATTGCGCCACTTGCTTGGACAAGAAGGCCATCACGCCGATGCGGAAATCCTTGGTCCGGCCCGCTTCACGTTGCAAGTCGCGCTCGAGTGCCAATTGCGATTTCCAGTCATTGTCCAAGCTGGCCCAAGCGGCTTGACGGATCATCGACAGCGTCTTGGTTGGGCCGCTAGCCAGCGTGTGGGCGAGGGCTTTTGCTTCAGCCAACAACGTGTCTTGCGACGTAACGCGGTTGATCAGGCCCCATTCGAGCGCTTGAGGCGCAAAAATCTTCTCGCCCAACAACATCATTTCCATCGCACGGGCACGTCCAACCGCGCGCGCCAACATATAGGTCGACCCACCATCGGGAACGAGACCAATCCGGCGGAAGGCTTGCAAGAAGTAGGCGTTTTCAGAAGCCAGAATGATGTCGCCCAGAAGCGCGAACGAGCAGCCAATGCCAGCCGCTGCACCATTGACCGCCGTTACCAACGGAACTGGCAGGTCGCGGATCGTTGTCACCAAGGGGTTGTAGGTGCTTTCAAGCGCCGCCCCGGCATCCAATTGCTCAGGGTTTTGCGCGCCGCTCATATTGGAGGCAGTCGACCCCAGATTGGCGCCTGAGCAAAAGCCTTTACCGGTGCCCGTCAAAACAATCGCTCGGGCTTCGCCTGCGGCGCGTTCAAAGGCGCGGGTCATTTCTTGCGCCATATCCACGCCGCATGCATTCATGGTGGCAGGGTCGTGCAAGGTAATGATTGCGACGTCGCCGTCGAGTTCATAGAGGACTTTTGTATCGTCTGTCATGGTCATCTCCCAAAGCTTAAGCTGTTCTGCGGCAGCCTTTCAGTCAAACCCTAGTCTGGATTGCTGAGCGAGGGAAGGTGGTCGCCTTAGGGCAACCGATGTAAAATTGCGCACCTAGCAAACCTGCGCAACCGTCAGAGGTCTAGTTGCTGGCCAGCTTGCGCATTTGACGCGCTTCGCAGCGGCGAAGCTGGCCGTCATAAATTGCCGCTTGGCTGCTGACCCGGCTCGCCACTTCGCCTAGCCAAGGCTTGTTCGAATAGGTGCGACGCTGAAAGCCAGTGGGGCCTTCGTGATAGGCCAAATAAAGATTGCGAGTGTCAGTCTTTGAAAGGCCCGTCCGGCGGGAAATATGGTCTAGGTACCAGCCAATGAAGTCGGCGGAGTCGCCAAAGTTTTTGCGTTTGGCCCCGCCGCGCGCTCTTTCATAGTCGGCCCACGTCCCATTCAAGGCTTGCGAATAGCCATAGGCGGTGGAGAGTAAGCGACCATTTCGATCCTTGGGTCTCGCATCGCGGCGGAAGCTGCTCTCTTGGCGAATGAACGCAAGTATGACGCCCGGTGATACCTGCCAGTCCCGGGCGGCATCAAAAACATGGTCTTCCCAGCGGCTTTTTTCGTCCAAGATGGCACACGCGTCTGCGATGTTCGACGGAGGCGCGGACGAAGCACAACCGGCCAAAGCCAATGCTGCAAAAGCAAAGAGAATGCGCTTTTTCATCTTGCCACCTCCCAAAAACCTTGAGTCGACAACACAGCTGCGCCTCAAGCCACCGAGGTCAGGATGGCAGAAACTGGTTACAAAACCGAAAATGTCGGGAGGAACAAAAAAGAAGCGAAGATCAGCGGCTACAAACGAGGCTGATCTTCACTTCAGAAGGCGGTTCGTTTGTCAGCCCAAGCGTGGTCTGACGTAGCGTCATCTTAACTTGGCGATGATTAAAATTGAATAAATGCTGGTAACCATGAGTTAAGTCTTGTTTTGATCTATTCCGATCAAAGTTGAGTCCAAACTTAGAGCACAAAAAAGCCCGGCAGAGCCGGGCTTTTCCGATAAGCTGAGGAGCAGCTTACATTTTGTAATACATGTCGAATTCGACAGGGTGTGGGTGCATGTTCAAACGCTCACACTCTTCCCGCTTCAGTTCGATATAGGCGTCGATCATGTCATCATCGAACACGCCGCCCTTCTTCAAGAAGTCGCGGTCTGCGCTCAACGAGTCGAGGGCTTCGTCCAAGGACTTTGCCACGGTTGGCACGCCTTCCAGCTCTTCTGGTGGCAAGGAGTAGAGGTCCTTGTCGAATGGGTCGCCTGGGTGGATCTTGTTTTCGATCCCGTCGAGGCCCGCCATCAAGAGGGCTGCGAAGGTCAAATACATGTTGCCAATTGGGTCTGGGAAGCGGGCTTCCAAGCGCTTGGCCTTTGGCGAGGTGGTGTAAGGAATGCGGATCGAAGCCGAGCGGTTGCGAGCTGAATAGGCCAACATGACTGGGGCTTCATAGCCGGGGACCAAGCGCTTGTAAGAGTTGGTCGAGGAGTTTGAGAAGGCGTTGATCGCACGGGCGTGCTTAATGATACCGCCGATATAGTACAGGCAGTTCTCAGACAGATCCGCATATTGGTCGCCGGCGAACAAAGGCTTGCCGCCTTTCCAGATCGACTGGTGCACGTGCATCCCGCTGCCATTGTCCTTGTAATAAGGCTTAGGCATGAAGGTTGCGGACTTGCCATAAGCAGCCGCGACATTCTGGATCACATATTTGTAGAGGTTCATATAGTCGGCCATTTTGGTCAACGTTTGGAACTTCAAGCCCAGCTCATGTTGAGCAGGGGCCACCTCATGGTGATGCTTCTCAGGCTCAAGGCCCAATTCCTTCATCACCTGCAGCATTTCGCCGCGCAGATCCTGTGCGGAATCGATTGGGCCAACTGGGAAGTAGCCGCCCTTTGGACCTGGGCGATGACCCATATTGCCGCCTTCATAGACCTTGCCGGTGTTGTAAGGCAGTTCGGTGGAGTCAAAGGAATAGCCGGTGTTGTTGGGGTCCGTGTTCCAACGCACGTCGTCAAAGACGAAGAATTCAGCTTCTGGGCCGAAATAGGCGGTGTCACCCACGCCGCTCGACTGCAGATAGGATTCAGCGCGCTTGCCGATGCCGCGTGGGCAACGGTTGTAAGGCTTCAAAGTGCCGGGGACGACCACGTCGCAGACGATGGCGAGGGTGGTTTGCTGATAGAAGGGGTCCAAGGTCACGCTGTCTGGATCTGGCAACATGATCATGTCGGAGTCGTTGATGGCCTTCCAGCCCGAGATTGACGAACCGTCAAACGCAACGCCTTCTTCCAACAGGTCGATATCAACCATGTCGACATCGAAAGTCACGTGCTGCATCTTGCCGCGCGGATCGGTGAACCGAAAATCTACATATTGGACTTCATCGTCCTTGATCTGCTGCATGACCTTGTCAAACTTCGACATCGGTTCTCTCCTGAAAAGCCAGTTAGGGTGTATGTTCAGTCAATAGAGTTTCTGAGGGCAGACGCTTAAACAGCGTTGATCCCAGATTCCCCGGTTCGAATGCGTACGACATGACTGATGTCGGACACAAAGATTTTCCCATCGCCGATACGGCCGGTTCGCGCGGCATTGGTAATGGCCTCAACGGCTGCGTCAACTTGATCGTCACCGACGACGACTTCGAGTTTCAGCTTGGGCAAAAAGTCGACGACATATTCTGCGCCACGATAGAGTTCGGTGTGGCCCTTTTGACGGCCAAACCCCTTTGCCTCGACCACAGTCATGCCTTGAAGACCCAAGTCCTGCAGCGCTTCTTTGACTTCATCGAGCTTGAAAGGCTTGATAATCGCTTCGATCTTTTTCATAAAATCCGCCTGCTAGTGTGATGCCGCGAGCGCCTTGGGGAAGGCAAAAAGGACCCGTCCGTGAGTTGTGCGTTCGGCATAGTCCCTTCCAAGTGAGGGCGCGACCTCGGCACCTGCCGCTATAGGCCGTGAGCCACACATTGCCTAGACTCTAGGCACACTTTGATGATTTTTTAGGCGCCTCGACTTGGCGGCAAAATGGTCTTATCTGCGTCGCAAACACAAACAAAGAACAATAGACTCGGGGAGTTGAACTTGATTGATCCAAACACGCCTGTCCTGATTGGCGGAGGCCAATTTACCTATCGCGGTGCGCCTGAGGCTTGCCCGCCTCCCATTGGCCTATGCGCCCGCGCGGCAGAGGCTGCTCTTGCCGATTCTGGCCTGAACCCAGATGTTTTGACTGAAATTGATGGTTTGGCGGTCGTTGGCTTTACCATTGATGCGGGCGGAAACCTGAGCCGCATGCCGATCCCCAAAGCAAAGAACCCACCAAAAGCGTTGGCCAAAGCGTTGGGGGCGGCCCCGTCGTGGCAAACCTATACCCATGTCGGCGGAAATACGCCTCAGGCATTGGTCAATGAAGCTGCAGAGCGGATCGCCAAGGGGGATAACAAGTTGGTCCTTTTGGCTGGCGCTGAGTTTTTAGGCTCACTGATGAAGCTCGTTCAAGCTGGTCAATTCGACGCACTCAAAGCGCACCAGATTGACGATGAAGAAGCGCCGGCCATGTTTGGCGATGGGCGGGACGGTTGCACGGCTTACGAGGCCCGCCACGGCCTTGAGTTCCCGACCAATGTGTATCCGATGTTTGAGAATGCGCATCGTGCAAATCTGGGCAGCAGCCTAGAAGACCATTCTGCCGCGATGGGGGCTTTGTTTGCCCCGTTCACAGAAGTGGCGGCGCAAAATCCCTATGCTTGGTTCCCGCAAGCCCAGACGGCAGAAGCCTTGGTAACGCCCAGCGCCAGCAACCGCATGATCGGTTTTCCTTATCCCAAGCGCCTCAATGCTATTATCCAAGTCGACCAGTCGGCTGCCGTCCTGATGGCCAGCTATGCCCATGCAAAGGCGTTGGGCGTGCCCGAGGCTCAAATGGTGTTCCTGCATGGCTGTGCCGACACAATTGAGAAATGGAACGTGCTCGACCGCGTCGATTACCACTCCAGCCCTGCCATGCGGGTCGGCGTACGCGAAGCCTTTGCCATGGCGGGCAAGTCTGTTGCCGATATGGCTTTCTTTGATCTCTATTCGTGTTTCCCGGTGGCAGTAGAGATTGCGGCCAAGGAAATGGGCCTCGCCACCGATGATCCGCGCGGCCTGACGCTAACCGGCGGCTTGCCCTATTTTGGTGGACCCGGAAACAATTATTCGATGCATGGCATTGTCGAGATGATCCATCGCTGCCGGAAAGAGCCTGAGGCGTTTGGGTTCTTGAACGCCAATGGCTGGTTCCTGACCAAGCACGCGTTTGGCATTTATTCTTGCCAGCCGACAAAGGGTGCTTGGGCTCGGTCGTCCAAGAGTTCTAATCAAGGCGAAATCGACGCGATGGCGGCACCTGAGGTGACAGAAACGCCGACCGGAATCGCTACGATTGAGACCTACACCGTGATCCATGCCCGCGAGGGCATGCGGATGGGTATTGTCATTGGTCGCGATGAAGCGGGCCGTCGCTTTGTTGCCAATACGCCCAAGGGCGATACCGACATTATGGCCGATCTGGAGAGCCGAGAAAGCGTTGGCCGGAAGGGTCAAGTCGTGCATGACGGGGACCGCAATATCTTCACACCGGAAGAATTTCTGTGATCTGACTGAGGGCGCGATTTCGTTCAGCTTGCGTTCAATCTAGACCCCTTAGAACCGGGGTGTGGCGCACGGCAGACCATCCCGTCCCTCGCGTTTGACGTGCACCATTGCTTCACACGAAGCACTTCCTCCGGCCCCAATAGAGCAATCTATTGGGGCCATTTCCTTTTTGGAATGCCGCCAAAAAGATACCTTCCCGCTAGGTAGAATGGATTGACCGCCTCATCTGCGGTGATAACCTACACCAATTGATTTGGTTATTGCGAAGGGTGATTTACGCATGGCGAACGTGGTTCTTAAGCAGGCACTAGGAATTGCTGCGATCGGCTTGGCGGTTTTGTTCCCGCTATCGTCCGTTCAAGCTTATCCAGCTGAGCCGACTCGGCTTGTGACCGCCATCCAAGCTTATCAGACTGCTACCAATGAAGGCCGTGCGATGGCGGCCCAAGTTCTGCGCCGCGCTTTGGCCTCGAGCAAAAATGCTCCCATTGCAACAAGGGCCGAAGCGACCTTTTGGTTGGGTGATTATGCCATTCGCGACCGAAAGAAGGACTTGGCCTTAAAGCAGGCCGACGAGGGCCTAAAGCTGTTGGAAGCCCTCCAAACCGGTGAAGCCCCTGCTGTCCGCGCCCTTGGTGCGCGGCTCAAAACGCAAGCCCTTTTGGCTAAGGAAGAGCGGCTGGCAGCATATAAGCTCATCCTCGAAGCCCGCTTGGCGTATGGCACACAAAAGCCTCAAGCCGATGGAAAGTGGGACACGGTCTGGGATGAATTGAGGCTTTGGGAGGGCATTGCTCGTGCCGATCTGGTTGGCGCAGAGAAAAAAATCGCGAAGGATTGGATGGCTGCTCGCGAGACTGAACTGGTTCGGATCAGCAGAATGGAAGGCAGCTGTGATTTTCAGAATAACACCGTGAAAATTGCCAATATAGATTCGAATTTACCGGCCTATCCTATTGCACCCTTGTTTGCGGGGCAGGCAGGCGGCGTGATGATGCGTATCTCCTTTGATTCAGAAGGGCGCGTAACCAAGGCCAAGGCTACATCTTTCAGCACTTCAGAGGATTTTGCTATTTTGACCGAGCGGGCAGCCATCAATTGGGTCGCAACGGGCGAAGGCTTGAGCGATCCTAATTGCAGGACCGACAGGCCAGCCTTGGTCGTATTCAGATACTAGCATAGGCTCTCAGCACCCTAAGCCGTCGCCAATGTCTCCACCGGTTTGCCGCCAAAGCGTTTGCGCAAGCCAAAGAGTGGTCGTTCGACCGCGTAATAGCTGGCGCAGGCACACGCAAAGCTCAAAGCCACGGCGATCACCATGCCTATGGGCGACAGGCGCTCGAGGCTATTGGCGTCGCCCAACATAACCTCGCGCACGATCCAGATGATTGGGACATGCCAAAGATAGAGCGAGTAGGAGAGGCGGCCGATCCAGCGCATCGGCTTCAGCTCTAAAAGGTCAATCGAAAAGCGAAGGCTGCGCAGCGCATAGAGATTGAGGACCAAGAGAAAGAGTGCAGAGCCTTGGATCGAATAGCGCAAGGTCTCACGGAAAACTTCGTCCCGATAAACCAAGGTCGCCAAAATCGCACCTAAAGCCAGAACAACCCAGTGCCAGCCAACCAGCCAAGCCAGACGCGCCCGTGTGCGCGGAGCCCCATCGAGTAAGATCGCCAAAAGACAGCCCCAAGCGATATTCTCTAATCGGCTATCGGTGGTGTAATAAGTATGCTCATGCGGCAGACCTAGGCCCAGCACCGCATAAGCGCGCCAAAGGGCGCAGACGACAATGCTGATGATGACAAGGCGCACGCGCGCCTGATGGGTCTTGCCAAACAAAGCAAGTGCTGCAGGGAATAGCAGGTAGAAGTGCTCTTCCACTGCCAGCGACCACAAATGTCCCCACGGAATCGTACGCTCTGACCAGCCAAACCACTCGCGCACTACGTCATAATAATTGATGAAGTAGAAGAGCGCTGCGGCGACGTGACCGGCGTCGACCTTGACCCCAAACGGCAACAGCATGAGCCAAGAGCCTAGTAAAAATACCAGAAGCGCTGGCGCAAGGCGCAGGAAACGGCGCAGATAAAAGCCCGGTAGATCAATTGCGCCTGCATGTTGGTTCTGTTCGGCCACCAGAATGCGCGTGATCAGAAATCCCGAGACAAAAAAGAAGACGGTGACGCCCAAGCCACCCGGGATCAAATTCTCAAAACCTACATGGGCGATCACCACAATCAGGATCGAAATTGCCCGCAAACCGTCCAAGCCCGGCATATAGGCACCATCGGCCTTGAAGGGGATTGCACCGGTAAAGCTGGGCTCCTGCCGGCTAGATTGCGTGTCGCTCACTTGGGCCTCAATTGTAGCGCTTCAAGCAAGGGTGCATGCCACTGCTCGACCGAACGGTCATAGGTGTCGAACCCTCCGGTGAAGTTGAAATAGCATGCAGGCATGTTGATTTCCTTAAAGGCGTTGGTCATGGCGCGGGTCCAGTCGGCACGCAGCCGCATGGGCACTTCCACACCGACACCATATTCGCCCAACAAGACAGGGGCTTGAATCCGCTCGCGGAAGGCCGCGATCTGGGCCAAGTCTTTCCGCAACTCGGCGGTTTCACCGGGGCGGGGCCAGATACGTCCCGCAGGTGGGGGATTGTCCATCCAACTGGCCCCAGAATGGGTAAACTCAAAGGGTTGATAGTAATGAACGGTGCCGACGACATAGGGATCGTTGGGCAATTCCAGATTGTCCATGCCCAAGATGTTGCCCCAATTGTCCCCGGCAAAGATCACAGTGCGGGTCGGGTTGGTTTGGCGGATAATGCTCAGAACTTCTGCCTGCACCTTATTCACACGCGGGCCTGAAAACGCCTCTTGCGGCTCGTTGATAATTTCAAACATCACTTTGGCCGGTGTCTTCTGATAGCGCGCGGCGATCTGAGCCCAGAGGGCGACCAAGCGGCGCTCATGCACGTCAGGATTCTCGAACAGCTCGGTATAGTGGCAGAGGTTCAAGATGATCGTCAGGTCATTGCGAATGGCCCAGCTCACGACCTCATCGATACGGGCCATGAACGCCGGGTCGAGCGTGTAGGGCGCTTGTTCCATCGCGTGAGCAGAAAACTTAATCGGCACACGTATGGTGTCAAAGCCCGCTGCCCGGATGGTTTTGAAGTCGCGCTCACGGATTTTATAGCCCCAGTCGCCTTCATTCGGGGCCTCAAGCGCACCGGCGACATTGATGCAGCGCTCAACCGGGAAGGGCGCTCGCGCTGGAATCGAGACCTGAGTGCGCATAGGGGCCTTGGTTGCTTGCCACACGCCTTGGGCAACAGCGACGCCTACGCCAGTGCCGATCAAAATCGTGCCCAAGGCGCAGACCAGACCTGATTGACGGCAAAATGATCGTAAGCGTTCCATGTTAGGTCTCTCAAATGCTTCGACGATTTCGCTGCAAAGGCTGTGCCGCCAAAGTATTCTGATAGATGATCTTGTGCCTATAGATTCTAATTCCTCTCTTTTTAGATACAGTGGCGTTGAATAACTAGCCCAGCGCCAATATTTGCTTTTGAGCGTGCGAAATATAGAGCAAATCAGCCCTGTTATGTGTTCTTTTACGAAGCCTTGCTAAAGATCAGCCTCACTCATGCGCAGGGTGCCGTTTCGATCCGACGTCAGTGCGACGATGGATATTCGAAAATTTGGCGAGCGCTTTCTTGGATAGAGATCTTGATCAAGTCGTTTTTGCGCTCCATTTCCGCCAAAGCCCGTGCACGTCGTGGGGAGCAATTCTTGACCTTGATGGGCGTAGAGCCGCATCATCGGATCCTTGATCTTGGTGGTGGTAACGGCAGCCATTTTCACAGCATTGCCCCCAATCACAAAAACGTTCTGATTGCTGACCATTGGGGCCCAGACCTAGAGCAGGCCAAAGCCAATTATGGCTATGAAACCATGTTGCTGGATGGCTCAAAGGAGGCGCTGCCATTTGAGGATCGCGCGTTCGACATCGTCTTTTGTTCTTCGGTGATTGAGCATGTGACTGGGCCGAAGCAGACCATGCTCGACATGGACGACAATAAGGCTTTTGAGGCGACTGCAATTGTGCACCAACAGCGCTTTGCCGATGAGTTGCGCCGGATCACCGATGGCTATTTCGTCCAGACACCAAATGTGGACTTCCCGCTAGAACAGCACTCGATGCTGCCTCAGCCCATCATCTATTTGCCGCGGCCCTTGCAGCGCAGTTTGATGAAGACCATCGGCAAGTTCTGGGTCTCCAACGTCCAGCCAGACTGGCGGCTCTTGACGGCCAAAGACATGGCAGGCTTCTTCCCAGATGCTGAATTGGTGTTTGAGAAAGTTGCCGGCTTTACCAAGTCGATCACGGCGGTGCGCAAGCGGTCTGGTCGATAGGGGCAGTTTCTAGGCCCTGCGCAGGAATTGCCACTCCATCTGATGCTTAGCGCTCGACAAAGCTTCAAGCCTTGCTAAACACGGGCGACGAAACCCGAAGGGCGTGACAGTGACCACCATTTATCCCAATGCGGCAGCCGCACTCGAAGGCCTCACCTTCGACGGCATGACCGTGATGTCCGGCGGCTTTGGCTTGTGCGGCATTCCCGAAAACCTCATCCTTGCGCTTCGTGATAGCGGCGTGAAGGGCATCAGCGTCATTTCCAACAATGCCGGCGTGGATGGGTTTGGCTTAGGCTTGCTGTTAGAGACCAAGCAGATCGCCAAAATGATCTCGTCTTATGTTGGCGAGAATAAAGAGTTTGAGCGGCAATATCTCTCAGGCGAGCTGCAGCTTGAGTTCAATCCCCAAGGCACGCTGGCCGAGCGTATTCGCGCCGGTGGGGCAGGGATCCCGGGCTTCTACACCAAGACCGGCGTCGGCACGAAAATCGCCGAGGGCAAAGAGCATAAGGATTTCGACGGCGAGACCTATATTCTCGAAACCGGTCTCAAAGCCGATGTATCGCTGGTCAAGGCTTGGAAGGCCGATACGGCGGGCAATCTGATCTACCGCAAAACTGCCCGCAACTTTAACCCAATGATGGCCACAGCTGGCAAAATCTGCGTGGCCGAGGTGGAAGAGATTGTGCCCGTGGGCAGCCTTGATCCTGACCACATCCATACGCCCGGCATTTATGTGAAGCGCTTGGTGCAAGGCAATTTCGAAAAGCGCATCGAACAGCGCACCGTGACCAAGAGGGAGGCTGTCTAATGCCCTGGACCCGCGATGATCTCGCCGCCCGCGCCGCCAAAGAATTGCGCGATGGCTTTTATGTCAACCTTGGCATTGGCATCCCGACTTTGGTCGCCAATCATATCCCCGAAGGTATGATTGTCACGCTGCAGAGCGAGAATGGCATGCTGGGCATGGGGCCTTTCCCGTTTGAGGGCGAGGAGGATGCCGACCTGATCAATGCTGGCAAGCAAACCATCACCGAATTGCCGCAGACCTCGTTTTTCTCCTCGTCCGACAGCTTTGCCATGATCCGCGGCGGCCATATCGATTTGTCGATCTTGGGTGCGATGGAAGTGTCAGAGACCGGTGACTTGGCCAATTGGATGGTGCCCGGCAAAATGGTCAAAGGCATGGGTGGTGCGATGGACTTGGTCGCCGGTGTGCGCCGCTGTGTCGTCGTGATGGAGCATACGGCCAAGGACGGTGCACCAAAACTTTTGCACAGCTGCCACCTGCCGCTGACGGGCCTGAAAGTCGTCGATCTGGTCATCACCGATCTAGCGGTCTTCTCAATTGACCGCAAAGCTGGGGGCATGTCGCTGATCGAACTGGCCACTGATGTGACCTTGGATGAGGTCAAAGCCAAGACCGAAGCGACGTTTGATATTCGCCTCTAATAAATAAAGCGGGCCCCTATTCAGGGGCCCGTTCTATTTTGCCTCAAACGGAGTCGCAAAGGCTTAGGCCCAGGTGACCGCCACGATCTCATAGCTTTTGGAGCCGCCGGGTGCGGCCACTTCCACGACATCGCCTTCTTCCTTGCCAATCATGGCACGGGCGATGGGGGAGGTGATCGAGATTTTGCCGAGTTTCACGTCGGCTTCGTCTTCACCCACGATCTTGTAGGCAGCCTTATGGTCGGTGTCTTCGTCAATGACGGTCACTGTGGCACCGAACTTGACGTTCGTGCCAGACAATTTCGACACGTCAATCACTTGGGCGCGTGCTAGTTTGTCTTCCAGCTCAGCGATGCGACCCTCAATATAGGATTGCCGCTCTTTGGCTGCGTGATATTCCGCATTCTCAGACAAGTCGCCATGCGAGCGTGCTTCTGAGATGGCGCCAATCACCGATGGGCGCTCGTCAGTCTTCAAACGTTTGAGTTCTGCGTCGAGGGCCGCATGGCCCTCTGCAGTCATAGGGATCTTTTCCATTAGGGGGATTCCACAAAAAGGGGCTTATAGAGTGGTGTTTCGATCGTCTTTCGTCAAGCGTACGCTTGCAGTGGCTTAACTTGTAGGGTTTCTCCCTCCGCCGCTTCAATGGCGGTGGCAGCAGCGCGGGCGCCAGCAATGGTGGTGTAATAGGAGATATTGGATACCAAAGCCGTGCGCCGGATGGAGTAACTATCGGCAAGGGATTGGGCTCCCTCGGTGGTGTTGACGACCAATTGGATGTCGCCATTGATCATCGCATCGACGATATGGGGACGGCCTTCCATCACCTTATTGACGCGCTCAACCGGCACGCCCGCGTCGCGCAGGACCTTTGCACAGCCCTCCGTCGCCACGAGCTTGAAGCCCAAGCGCACAAAGTTGCGACCGAGCTCTGGCAGAGCCGATTTATGGCTATCTTTCACCGACAAGAAGGCCGTGCCGCCGGACGGCAAGCGCATCCCAGCGCCCAATTGAGACTTCAAAAACGCATGGCCAAAGTCGGCGTCAATGCCCATACATTCGCCGGTTGAGCGCATTTCAGGGCCTAAGATCGGGTCCACACCGGCAAAGCGGGCAAATGGGAAAACCGCTTCTTTGACAGCGACATGGTTGAGTTTCTTCTGCTTCAATCCAAAGCTTGCAAGGCTTTCGCCAGCTTGTAGCTTAGCAGCAATGCGCGCCACTGGAATGCCAACCGCTTTGGCCACAAAAGGTGCCGTGCGAGAGGCGCGTGGGTTGGCTTCCAACACATAAATCGTGTCGTCCTTGATCGCATATTGGATGTTGATCAGGCCAACGACATTCAGGCCTTTTGCCATCGCAATGGTCTGTGCTTCGATCTTCGCGATGATCTCTGCCGACAAAGTGTAAGGAGGCAGGGCGCAAGCGCTATCGCCTGAGTGAATGCCCGCCTCTTCGATGTGTTCCATGATGCCCGCGACAAACACGTCTTTGCCATCCGACAAAGCATCCACATCGACTTCAATCGCATCGCGCAGATATTGGTCGATCAAGACAGGATTATCGCCCGAGACGATGACGGCTTCGCGCACATAGCGCTCTAGGCTTGGCTGATCATAGACGATCTCCATGCCACGGCCGCCCAAGACATAGGATGGGCGCAGCACAACAGGGTAGCCAACCGCCTGCGCACCCAGAATCGCTTCTGCTTCGGTGCGGGCAATCGCGTTGCGAGGTTGCAGCATGTCCAGTTCGTTCAAAAGCGCTTTGAAGCGCTCGCGGTCTTCGGCGATATCAATCGCGTCGACACTGGTGCCAAGGATTGGCACGCCTGCTTGCTCCAGAGGATGGGCCAGCTTTAGCGGTGTTTGACCGCCAAACTGCACGATGACACCCAAAAGCGTGCCGCTCTGCTTTTCGGTTTCGATGATTTCCAAAACGTCTTCAGCCGTCAAAGGCTCAAAATAAAGCCGGTCTGAGGTGTCATAGTCGGTGGAGACAGTTTCTGGATTGCAATTGACCATGATGCTTTCAATGCCCAGCTCTTCGCAGGCAAAGGCCGCATGGCAGCAGCAATAGTCAAACTCGATGCCTTGGCCGATCCGGTTAGGGCCGCCGCCTAGAATGATGATCTTCTTGGCAGCACTCGGCGCAGCCTCGCATTCCGTCTCATAGGTCGAGTACATATAAGGCGTGGGAGAGGCGAATTCCGCCGCGCAGGTGTCGATGCGTTTATAGGCCGGACGAACGCCAGCGGCACGACGCGCTGCCCGCACCTCAAGCTCGGTCTTGCCCGCGATCTTGGCCAAGCGCTTGTCAGAAAAACCTTGCGCCTTCACAAAGCGCCAATCCGCAGATGCTTGCGGCAGGCCGCCGGTTTCAAGTTTTTTCTCGGTCGCGATCAGTTCCGCGAATTGATCCAAGAACCAGGGGTCGATCTTGCTGGCCGCGTGTACTTCTTCCACGCTCATGCCCATGCGCAGGGCTTGGCCGACTACCAGAATGCGGGTGGGGGTTGGGATGGTCAGCGCTTGATGCAGCGCTTCTCTGTCATTCCCAATTTCAAGGAAGGGATCAAAGCCGTCGAGGCCGGTTTCCAGTGAGCGCAGAGCCTTTTGGAAGCTTTCTTGGAATGTCCGTCCAATTGCCATGGCCTCGCCAACCGACTTCATGGAGGTCGTCAACGTGGTGTCTGCACCCTTGTACTTCTCAAATGCAAAGCGCGGGATTTTGGTGACGATATAGTCAATCGAGGGCTCAAACGAGGCAGGCGTTGCGCCGCCTGTGATGTCGTTGGCAATTTCATCGAGGGTATAGCCAATGGCGAGCTTGGCTGCGACTTTGGCGATGGGGAAACCCGTCGCTTTGGACGCCAAGGCGGATGAGCGCGACACGCGCGGGTTCATTTCAATCACCGTCATCCGGCCATCGGCAGGATTGACAGCAAATTGGACGTTAGAGCCACCCGTCTCGACCCCGATCTCACGCAAGACGGCAATCGAGGCATCGCGCATGCGCTGATATTCTTTGTCGGTCAGGGTCAGTGCTGGGGCGACAGTGATGGAGTCGCCTGTATGAACGCCCATGGGGTCGATGTTTTCGATAGAGCAAATGATGATGCAATTGTCCGCTTTGTCGCGAACAACTTCCATCTCATATTCCTTCCAGCCCAAAACGCTTTCTTCAACCAGCACTTCGCCGACAGGGCTTGCGGCGATGCCACTGGCGCAGATGCGCTTAAATTCGTCGACATTATAGGCAATGCCGCCACCAGTGCCGCCTAAGGTGAAGCTGGGGCGGATGATGGCAGGCAGACCCACGAAGGGCAGGGCGAGCATGGCTTCCTCAACTGTGTGGGCCATCTTGGACTTGGGGCTTTCCAGCCCGATCTTGTCCATCGCATCGCGGAATTTCAGGCGGTCTTCGGCCTTTTCGATGACGTCGGCCTTCGCGCCAATCATCTCAACATTATATTTCGCCAGCACCCCGGTCTTTTCCAACGTCAGCGCACAGTTCAGCGCTGTCTGCCCACCCATGGTCGGCAGAACCGCGTCGGGACGCTCTTTGGCGATGATCAGCTCAACCACTTCTGGCGTGATCGGCTCCACATAGGTGGCGTCGGCCAAGTCGGGGTCAGTCATGATGGTGGCTGGGTTGGAATTGACCAGAATGACCCGGTAGCCCTCTTCCTTCAGTGCCTTACAAGCTTGCACGCCTGAATAGTCAAATTCACAGGCCTGCCCGATCACAATGGGGCCGGCCCCGATGATCAGAATGGATTTCAGGTCTGTGCGTTTAGGCATGGGGGCGTCCGTTCGAAGCTCTAATTTGTTTCAGGGTGCCAGTCGCAAAAAGCCCTCCCGAGCGGATAGCACGCTGGGAGGGCCTAGGAAGGCGGTAGCTGTTAACGCCTATGGGAGAGTCTAGCAAGTGTTTTACACCTTGATTAGGCTGCAGCCTCTATTTTGGATTGGGGATTATTCATGCGCAGACGTTCTTTGCTGGTCGCTACTGCTGCAACCGGCGCGCTGAATCTTCTGCCTAAAGGCGCACAGGCGACCGCCAAGGCCGCTCAATCCTTCCCCGTCCTCGACAGTCTCGCCATGGCAGTGGCGCCAGAGGAAAACCGGCAATTTAGCTTTACCGACAAGGCCTCAGCCTATTTTTATGGTCGCACCCATCAAGATAAACCCGACGATTGGTTCTTTGGCTGGAACGTCGCGACCAAGCGGATTTTTCAAGATTATCGCCTGACTTTGGATGGAAAGCCGCTTCTGCGCGCTGGCGCGAAAGTGGTGGTCAGCCCGCATGCGATCACCCGCGATTATGGCACCGTGAAAGAAACCTTGCGGCTGTTTGACGGGCTTACGGCCCTGATGGTGGACGTTGAGACCGCCCTGTCGGGCCAGATCGGCCTTGAGTTTATAGGTGATTTGCTGAGCGTAGGGGAGGTTAGGGCAGAAGGGGTCTGGCATCGCCCGAAGGAAGCACCAAACTCTTGGCTCTTGCTCGCCCCCATTGAGGGCGGTGATCAGGGCTATTTCATCCTCCTCGGCGCAACCAAGGCCGAAGTTCGCCGCCTGTTGAGCCAGCTGCGCCGCAATCATCAAAGCCTGACCCGCGCCCGCATGGCCCGGATGGAAGCTCTTGTCTCAGGCTCTAGGGCTTTAGATGCTGGCGACCCAGACCGCACCAAAGCATTGTTGTGGATGCGCCTGACGGCAGATCAATTAGTTATGAAGCAGATGGGTACCGGCATTTATGCGGGCCTGCCGTGGTTTAACGATTATTGGGGCCGCGATACCTTTATCTCCATCACCGGAACCTTGTTTGTCACCGGCCAATACGAGGTGGCTGCCGACGTCTTCCGCAGCTTTGCCGCCCTGCAAGACACCGACCCCAAGTCCAAAACCTATGGCCGCATTCCAAATCGAGCACGGCCCGATGGCGTGCAATATAATACCGCCGACGGCACGCCGAGGTTTATCATTACATTGGCTGATCTTGTCCATCGCACAGGCGATCTCGCTTTGGCCAGAGAGCTTTCTCCGACTGTCAAGCGCGCGATTGAGGGCATGCTGGCCCATGATTTAGACGAAAGTGGCTTTGTCACGCATGGCGATGCCGACACTTGGATGGATGCCAAGGAAAAAGGTGTGCGGGCTTTTTCACCGCGTGGCAATCGCGCGATTGATATTCAGGCGTTGTGGATTGAGGCGCTTGAGGCAGCAATCGGCCTGATGTTTTTGAATGTAGGCCTTCTAATCGGTCGGCGTGAGATCGATGCTAAAAAAGTAATGGCCCAGAGCTTGACGGACCATTTTGTCGACAAGGCGACTGGAAAGCTGGTCGACCATTTAAAGCCCGATGGCAGCCCAGACTTGGCAGTTCGACCCAATGCTTTTTTCGCCCTAGATATTCTAGAAAAGAATAGCCCACGCATCCACACCGATGAAGGTGCCGTGCAGAAGCAGAAGATGATCTGGGCGCGCGACCTTTGGAAGGGGCTCGTCTATCCGTGGGGCGTGGCGACCTTGAGCCAGGATGATCCCGAGTTTCATCCCTATCATGAGCATTGGCATTATTATCACAAGGATGCCGCCTACCATAATGGCACCGTCTGGCCGTGGCTGAATGGCGTCGCCATGACCACGCTGCTTCGCTTTGGCGTGCAGAAAGAGCCGTGGCAGCTGTTTGAGAATATGAATCGCCAGGCCCTGCGCGAAGGCGCTGTGGGTAGCCTTGCCGAATGCGCTGACGCCTTACCTCTGCCCGGTGCCACTTGGGCGCGCCGCACGGGCACTTTCTTACAAGCTTGGTCGAATGCAGAGCATTTACGTGTCTGGCATGAAGAGATTTTGGGCGTTCGAATTCAAGGCGGCGGCGAATTGGTTGAGATCAATCCGCAATTGCCCAAAAGTGTTTTGAATGTCGCGATGAATACGCCGTTGAAAAAAGGCGTCCTGAAAGGTCAATGGCATCGCGGCAATGCTCATACTTGGGTATTTGAACTTCAAGGTGCGGATGCGGCGATCACCTTCTCAACCGATGCAGCTGGCCCAAACTGGATGACTTGGCCGTTGAAGGCAGGTCAGAGGGTTGAGATCATTGAAGAAGGCAGTCGTCTCAAACTAACCGCGTATGATCGCCAGAATCGGGTCCTGGGTAGCAAAATGAGTGGACTTGATGTGCTTGTTGACGGCCCAACTTCGCTATTCGAGAAAGCCAAAAAGGAACAAAAAGCTTTCGAAGCCCTACGCGACGAAGTCTTCGCCAACCTAGGCTTTTGTGAACCAAAGCTGGCCCCTAATCTCAAGAGCCTATCGGTCTATCACGACCCACCGCTTACCTATTAGCCGATCAAGCGGCCCTCAAGGTCTGTCTCGGGCTCGCTGTTGTCATCATGGTCCATAAACAGGGCCTCAGTCATGCCGGTTACAAGCGCAGCGGGTGTCACGGGTTTGGCGATATGGACATCGCAGCCAGCTGCAAGAGCTGCTTTCACATGTTCACTCATGGCATTGGCGCTGAGCATAGCGATGGGCGTGCGCGGCAGGTTGTTTTCCTTTTCCCAGACGCGAATAGCTTGAGTGGCGGCTAGGCCGTCCATCTCGGGCATCATCATGTCCATCAAAATAAGGTCAAAACTGCCGACCTTGAAAAGGTCCAGCGCCTCACGACCATTGGCGGCCATCACGGGTGTCATGCCCATCGGCTCCAACATGAAGGTGATGACTTTTTGGTTGATTGGATTGTCTTCAGCCACAAGCGCGCGCAGCCCCGTGGAACCAACAGAGGCCTCGTTTAAGAAAGCCGTGTCATCATTCATCAAGCCCATGGGTAAGCGCAGGCCTGTTTTAAGCGCTTCCGCATTTTTGACCTGAATCCGCACTTCAAAACGGCTGCCTGAACCCAATTGTGAGGTGGCAGAGATGCTGCCATCCATCAATTCGCACAAGCTCTTACAAATGGAGAGGCCGAGGCCCGTCCCACCAAAGCGGCGGCTGATGCTGTTATCGGCTTGCTCAAAGCGGTTGAACAAATGCTGGCTCGCCTTTGGGTCAAAACCAATGCCCGTATCCGACACTTGAATGCGGAGCTCAACACTTTCGCCATCAATCTCGAGGGCGTCGACTTGAATATCGACTTGGCCTTTCTCGGTAAATTTGACAGCATTAGAGGTTAGGTTGGAGATGATTTGCCGAATACGCACGGCATCGCCCAGATAGCGGCCTTCAGCCTCGGGATGGATTTCCAGATTGAATGCAACGGCCTTCTCCTCCGCCCGTGTCCGGAACGAGTGGGCCGCGGTCTCAATGGTTTCGCGCAAGTCAAATGGCGCGAGGCAGAGCTCCAATTTATCGGCTTCGATCTTGGCGCTATCGAGTACATCAGAAACCAATCGCTCCAAGGTTTCCCCCGAAGTCCGCACCAGATTGACCATCTCTTGCTGGGAAGCGTTTAGCTTTGTCGTGTTCAAGACCTCTGACAGACCAACGATGCCGTTCAGTGGTGTGCGGATTTCGTGGCTCATGGTCGCTAGGAATTGCGACTTGGCATCACTTGCAAGGCTGACCTCTACAAGCGTTCTGGCAAGTTTGGTCTCGCGCTGCCAGCTTTGATAGGCGGCGCTCAAACTATAGGTCAGCAGGAATATCATCGCGATGCTGGCTTGGAAGATTGCGGCGTCGGGATAAGCACCACTGACGATCATGATCCCCGGTACAGAAATAATCCCCATCACAAGCGGCAAGGCCGCTGCTAAGAATCCAGGGAGGTAGGTGAGGCTGGTGGAAATCACATGGGTCAAGGCTCCGACCAAAATGGCCAGGCCAATGATTAGGGGCCCGATCTCGCCAGTCTTGACGAGCGCAAGTGCACCCAAGACCCATACGCATGAACCATACACCATATTGACGCAAAAGAGATTGCGGTTAAGAGCGCCCTTTTTCGGGTCTTTGCTCGATCTCGAGCCGATGAAAAGCTCTAGCCCTTTATTCAGGGCGAAGAATGCAAACCAGATAATAGCAGCCAGGCCATCAATGCCCCAAAGCAACAAACCGGTGAACCCGATTGCCGCCAAGGCACGGCTTGGAAGATCGTCCCGCAGCCGTTTGATAAGCTCTAAATAGGACTGGTGCACGTCGATACTCTCCCCAACTGGCAAGAGTTTAGACAATGGAGCTTTATTTTCGGTTAGCTTTGAGGCTGAATTTGCGGCTGGTTTCAGACAAAAACTGGAAAAACTGCAGTCCTATTTTGATCTTTAGTTGTCTTGCGCTTCCCGATTACTTGGGGCGCGGTACGTGCAAGCCGATTACTCGGCCTGCCGCCAATCGGCCCAAATCTAGGCGCGGACCATGCTTCTGACAGGGGTCTTGCTCAGACAGGGCGCGCTGAGGGGTTTCGGTTTCAACGAGGAAGTCGGAAAAATCTTTGGCAAAACTGGCGGTAAAGCGGTGTGCGTCACCAACTTCGGACAGTGACCCCGCATCCATCACCACACCCGCACCCCGCGACCACGCCATTGCCGCGGCTTGTCGCCCGTCAGCTAGGTCTAGACGCGCTTCGATGCTGACGCCGCCCCGGCCCACTGGCAAACGGACGGAGCCGCCCGGCAGGAACCAACTGACCGCGGCAGAGGCCGCCGATGCGGTGGCATTAGTCTCTTGAAGGCGCGTGATTACCGCTTGCACGCGCGCTGCTGTAGGATCGTCTGGGCTGACGATTTCGAAGCGGCGGGACAATTGAAAGCAGAGCTGCCGATCTAGCTCCCCCAGTACGAGGACGCGGGACTCAGGCGTGATCGTGTCTGGAATATCGCTGGCATCTTGCAGTTTTGCGGGCAAGAGGGTCACTTTTGTTACCGAGCCCAACGCCTCCAAGTCGCGCTGACGCTCAATCTGCGCCCGCACCGTTCCCGACACTTTCTCCATCCCAGCCTGATTGGACAAGAACCCTGTTTGGGTTGGCGGCTTGGTGGCACAAGCGGGCAGTGCGAGGAGGGCGAGGCAAAGCGCCGAAGGCACGAAAACGCGATGGGAACGGGTCATTAGATAAGCCAAATCGAAACAGGTTTGCGCGGGGAATGGGACTAAGCCCAATAGGACATAGCACGTTTGGTCTACGCGGCCCTCTGTTCCTGCGCAAATTTGCCGCTTATCACGCCGACTTGATCAGGCTCATCCCTCCGTCTGGGCTGGCCGCTCGCGCAATGCCAGAAACAAGAAGATCAGGCCCAGCACCACCGTCAGCGGGCCAGCATAATGCTCCGGCGGATGATGACCTGTGTGTGAGCCCTTCAGGAACCAGCCGTCAATGGCCGCTAAAGCCCGCATGATGATGACTGCCAGAAGCCCCAAGGGTACCAAAGTGCGATAGCGCAGCCCGATCACAAACAAGAGTAGTGCAAACGGAATCTGGATCGCACCAAACCACGCAAAGACCGCAATGATGGTCTCGCCGCGCACCGACAGGTCCACGCCACCAATCACCCCGGCCCCGCCATCTGGCAGGAAATAGTGGATGAGGCCCGGAATAAATTCCGTCACCGCCACAAACATCAAAAACCAGGCTGAGATTTTCGCGCCGCGATAGTCGTCATTTGTACTGGGTGGAAATAGTGCCATTTTTGGCCTCCTTGAGCCATCACAGCTTAGTGAACGCTCCCAACCTGTCAACGCAGCTTGCCGCGTTCGCCACGGAACAGCCAACCCGCCCAAGCGTTGATGATCTGAGCGAGCCTGCTCATCAAGCAACTCAAGGAAATTCTGGTATGGACCATAGCAAACACATCCGCCTCACCGAAACCGAACTCAACGCCGCTACTCTTGATGATGCCACAGTCTATGGCGCTGACGACGCGAAGATTGGAAAAGTATCTCACGTGCATGGGATGGGTATGTCCGGCGACGTCATCGTCGATGTTGGTGGCTTCTTGGGCTTGGGCACAAAGCCCGTCTCATTGAAGATCAATCAATTGGATTTCATGCGTGACGAGCATGGCCATGTTCACGCGACAACGACTTGGACAAAAGCGCAGGTTGAGGCGCTGCCGCAGCATATGCATTCTTAAGCCAACCAACTAAAGCGCTGCGCCGTAACTATCGAACGGCGTAGCGCGAGCCGTTAAACATGCCGCTGATACTGATTGGCGAGGGCTTCTGCGACCCGGCCAATAAGCTCAAGGGGCAGAGGCGCGCTGTGGGGAAAGCTCAAATTGCCCTTTGGCCCGCGATAAATCGCAAGTTCTTCGACCAGACCGGCAGGTTCCTGCAGGGGTGGATAAACCCCGATATGCCTTTTGAAGGCAGCAAAATAGAAGAAAACCTTGCCCAACCGAAATGCTGGCATCCCATAGCTCTCGCAGCGCTCTGCACCCGGCACCTGCTGCTCTACCAAGGCCTGAATGGCCTCCAGTCGCAGTCTTATTTCAGGCGTCGCCGTTACGAAGAAGCTCTCGTGATCCTTGGGAGCAGGGACGCTGGGCATGTGGATTTGGTCTTTCATAACACCAAGACCAAAACAGCCGCGATACGGCTCTTTTGAACTTGTAATTTAGCTCATATGGTCTTATTGTGGATGTGTTTTGGAGCCCTTGAGATGTCCACACTGGTTAAAACACGCCAATCTGCTGATGTTCAAGCGGTTGCACTGAAGGCGTATGCACGCATTGCCCAAGCTTGGTCTCTAACATTGAGCGAAGCGGCCGCGCTGGCGGACATGTCAGAGTCGACGTGGAAGCGGGCCAAGTCTCCCACCTATGCGGGTGAGTTGTCTCGAGATCAGATGCTCAGGCTCAGCGCCCTTGTCGGACTTTATAAGTCCCTAGAGATTTACTTTGACAAAGCGCTTTCTCGGGACTGGGTCAAACTCCCCAATCGAGGTCCAGAATTCGACGGTGTCCGTCCAATTGATTCCATGATTGGCGGTGGACTACCAAAAATCCTTCGGGTCCGTGCCTATGTCGACGCCCTGAGGGGAGGGCTTTGAAGATAGCTTCTGTCAACGACCGGGCTCTGGTTCGCCTGATTCCGGCGGCGCATCACAAACCGCCGATCCTGCGAGGCTTGGTCGACACGGATGAAGAGGCTGCAATTCTCGCCGAGCTTGAGGGGGAAACGAGCGCCAGATTGATTGCAGAGCGGGAGGGTAGTCCAGCGCTTGATCGTCGCGAATTGGCATTTGCCCGGCGCTCGCAGGATTTGAAGCTCTATGGTGAAAGCCATGTGAACGCGGCTTTCACCTATACACGTGCGGGCGGCAATCGATTTAACGGTGGCGAGCGGGGCGCTTGGTATTGCGCTTGGGATGCCCTGACCTCGGTCGCGGAGGTCGGCTTTCATCGCACGCGGGAGCTTGGGTTTATCAACCGGTTCGAGCTTAAGGTGCAATATATCGAATTGCTGGCGGACTTCATCGGCGATTTTCCAGATCTCAGCGCCGATACCACGAACCCTGCGCTGAACGCCGATCCAGACCTAGGATATCCAGCGGGCCAAGCTTTGGCAGCCGATCTTAGACGCGCTGGCCATCGTGGCCTTATTTATCCATCCGTTCGGCGCAAGAATGGGCGATGCTTCGTCGCCTTTGATCCGAGTGCTGTTCAAAATGTGAGGCCGGGCGCATCTTGGATGCTTGAATGGAACGGTGGCCCAGAGTTCAGTTTGATTGGCCTCTAAAAGCACGCATCCCTGAAATGAGTCGCACAAACTTGTGCGGGCCACCTAAGCCGCGACTTTGCACTTCCCATATTTTATTGGGTTTGGCGTATTTTCCCGACAAAAATCAGTTAAAGAGCGGAATTTCCCGTGGTGACAATGGTTTTGTTCGACCACGGCACTGGGCAAAAAAGCATGGGCAATCTCAAGTCTAGCTTGTAAAGACGTCCCATGCCCAAGACTAAACACGATAGGCCCAGTTATGAGGGCAGCGCGAGCTGGACTAAGTTCAAAGCGCTTATGGAGAACCGCTTTGGCCATGTCATTGAACTTGAGCCTGAAGAAAGCTGGTTTGAGTGGTGGGGGCACCAAATTCATCTGGATAGTTTGTCGCCAGAAGGCACCCCAAAAGGCACGCTCATTCTCGTGCATGGGGCGGGTGGGCATGGGCGGCTCCTGACCCCACTTGGCGCAGTTGCGGCAGAACATGGCTGGAGGGTGCTGGCCCCAGATTTGCCGGGCTATGGCCTGACGATTACGCGACCTAAGTGGCAAGCCGATTATCAAGAATGGCCTGAACTGGTAGCAGAGCTTGCAGCCAAAGAAGAAGGGCCCGTGGTGCTGCTGGGTATGTCAGTAGGCGGGATGACCGCGTTTCGGGCGGCCCAAATGCTGCCAAGTCTTGGCGGAGTCATCGCAACCAATCTGTTGGACATGAGTGATCCGGCCACCTTTAAAGCTGCGGCCCGTTGGCCTTGGCTGGGCGCATTGTCGCTTCAAGTGATGAAATTTGCCCCCTGGTTGATGGACGTTGTGCCAATGCCCTTGGCACTGGTCACCCCGCTCGATGCGATGACAAGCGATCCTGAGTTACGGACATGGTTCAAGCGCGATCCCCTCATCGGTGCGCGATGGGTGATGGGCCGGTTCTTCAGGAGCCTTCATCAATATGTTCCGCCCCGGTCTGATTTTGCGCTGCCGTGCCCACTCCTTCTCCTCCATCCCGGCGCTGACAAATGGACGCCAACGCGGGTCAGCCTGCGCGTCTTTGATCAAGTCTCATCGCCCAAGCATTTTCAGGAATTATCCAATGGCAGCCACATGCCAGCAGAAGCACCCGCTTGGCTTGAACTCCGCGACGGCATTTTGGCATTTCTTGCCAAAGTCGATGGCGAAGGGGGCAAGGGCGTTTAAGATAGTAGGCTGTTCGAAAGACGACGGCCCAAGTAAATTTCGCAGAAAATTTTAGTTCTGAATGGTCTGCATTGCGCCAAAGGTGGTCAACAGCGGGCAATTCTCTCAAGCCCGAAAGCGGACATTTGCTTGCCCCTAGAGCGGGGGGCAAGTTAGTCCGAATGCCAACCTTTGTTCGGTTGGATATCTGGGGACGGGGCAGTAAGCATCGAATAACACTTTGGATGTTTTTGAGAATCAGACAGATTTAAAGTGTGTGTGAATTTAGTCGGCTAGGTTGGACCAAATGCTAAACAGACTCCTCATTTCGCTTGTTCTGGTTTCTGCTACCCCTGAGTGGGGAGCAGCAACCGAGCTTGTGCGCTCCAGAACCACTGTACAGCAATTGGATAAATGCCAAGAAAAAATCATCGATAGCTACCACTGGATGCAAGATGACGATCAGCAGTGGGACCTTCACTTAATTGATAGGAACAAAGCGGCTGAGCTTCAAATTTATGGTGGCCAGCATTCATATGACCCCGAGGATGCCTTTTATCAAAGGGTCATGTGGAATTACTTCAAATCCTCTGTAGAGATCGCTTTTTTTGAGGGGGAGGGAGTATTCAAGGATGGAACATTGATCGAAGCAATTCAGTCGGGGACAGAGCCTTTTTTCTTGCAATGGCTTGCACGAAAATCAGGGGTCCCAGCGGTATCTTGGGAGATGCCCACTGATCAAGTTTTCGTTGCTTTAACAAGAAAGTTTGGAGCAGACGAGATATTGATGTTTCAGACACTCCGGGAGGCATCTTTTGAAAAAAATAAGCGGGCCGCGAATGTTGAACAGCTGAATCGAAGGACCGCTTGGTATCTGGAACGCAATATCGCAACAATGCGAAAGTTGGAAATTCAAGCGACAATTCAAACTATGGATGATTTAGATCTGCGGCTAAAGGATCTTATGCCAGGGGTCAGCTGGCTTGATGTGTCCGCCACTTGGTTCACACCATTTCCCAGTTCAAACGGCGAAGCTGAGCTGTTTCATGACATCAATCGTTTTGAAAACTCACTTCGAAGTCGGTGGGCATTTAGAAAGGTTGGTGCTGAATTGTTGGCAGGCAAAAAGGTATTTATGACCGCAGGTCGAAATCATGTCCCTTTGCAAAAGCCTGCGTACGAGTGCCTCTTTAACGAGATTGACCATGTGAACTCAACGAACAGCAATGCAATTGGTGGCGGCAAACCGTGAAGCGTCATCGGCCTTCCGCCACTTCGGAAGCCAATGACGTTCTTGAGCCCGTTGCTCAACACAAAACAATGGAAGATAAAGACGAGTGGGGCCTATGGAGTCTCTGATGGCTGGTTTTCCTGAAACAATGCTTGGCTAAATGATGACCACCTTTATCAAAAATGCATTCGTGGTGATGGGTCTCGGGCTACTCATCAGTATGGTTGGCAACGTTACCGCTGCCCAACCTTATCCTTTTATGTCTTCAGTTGAAGTTTCAGCAAGTCGATTGGGAGTAGAGGTAAAATATGAGTTCTCCGAGGCCGCATTCAGTCAAACAGTGACTTATGCTGGCGACCAGCACAAAGAACAAATTGAAATCAGCTTCTGCGCCCGGGTCGGTAATCAGTGCAAGAACCTTACCTTTAAACAAGGCATAGTTTCAGCGTCCTTTGCGTTCTCCACAGTCATTGCAACGGTACGGCCAAACCAACATGAATTTGACTCAGTTTACCCAACATTGAGCAAAATTGATGATCGACTAAGCTTACTTTACGCGCCGGCCGTCCTACCTGAAACCTACAAAGGTCCCATAAAAATTAGGCATCCGAGGCCCATCAAGGCTGATCCCCTAGTTCACCAAGAAGCACGTGGTTATGTTTTGATTGGTGAACTCCGCGATCCCCTTGAGCGTTTGACCCTGCGCTTTGCTGACAATACGCCACGCCTAGTAAAGGAAAGTATTAGGGACCGCGTCAACCAACTGCACCAGTTTTATGAGGAACGACTTGGGTCTCATTGGCATCCCCAGACTACCGTAGTTGTGACTTATCTGGACGTGAACGATCCTATTGTGCCTTCGAACCGGGCTGATGTTACCGAAAATGGTGTGGTTTTCCTAAGATTACAAAAGCTAGAGACAACTGACTTTTCTGTCGTTGAAGAATCTGTTGCGCAGCTCATTGGTCATGAGCTCCTGCATCTATGGCAACGATTTAATACCAGCGAGCCCGAACAAAGTTATCTGCATGAAGGCCAAGCTGAGTATGCATCATGGTTAGCAATGGATTCACTTTGGCCTCAACACGGGCGGATAAGTGCGCGGGTCAACGCCGCACTTGATCATTGCATTCGCTATCTAGGTGGAAAGTCTCTCGCGTTTATGTATCGGCATCGTGCACTCGATACGCGATATAGCTGCGGTCCAATTGCGCAATGGCTCTTAGATCAAGAGATAAGGGCTGGTCGGTTCGAAGCGAACGTTGAATTACGCTCAATATTTGAACTTTGGCGGCGTGAGTTACCGCTACAGAACAACAGCGGCTTACTCCGAGAGGCAGATATTACAAAAACTGCCCAGCCAAACGCATTGCGGACGCTTTTGTACGAGGAGGGAAATGCCCGTTGGTACTCAATAGCCAGCTACCTAAATGACCATGGCGTTCGCGTGACAATTGACCCGCCGTCAGATTTCATGCGCCGAGTTTCAATCCTTAAACCACTTGTGGATTCAAGTTGCGGCTTCACAGCCGGTATTGGGGAGGAAAATGGTGAGGTGTTTGTTGAATCAATGGCAAGCTGCATTGCCCTGGGCGGGAGAAATGTAATCTTGTCCCTCGATGGGCTTTCGCCGATGAGAGACTTGGACAAATTGGAAGCGCACGTGGCGGATGTTTGCGCGCGTGAAGGTAACTTGATCGCGAGCAGCGTGAAGGCTGGTGTCTCTGTAGAGGCAAAAATACCCTGCCTCACAGAATTCAGTCCGGCTCCCCCCGTGCTGAAAGTCTCGAAGGCCTTCCCCTGATTCAGGGCAAACTGACGTTCCTCCACGTGTCCGGACCATAGTAAATTAGGGTTTGCCGTTCTGATGAAGGGCAGCTTTCGAAGTTGGCGTGATCGTAAGCAGACCCTTCGATTTCGGCAAAGTTTTGCCGAAATGCCGACTGTCGTACATGCGCCATGTTAAGACATCGACTTTGTAAATCTTCACGCTCCAAACCGGACACCTTCAAAAAAGTCGCTAGTAACGCTTGAAGTAGCAAGTTCAACTTCCAGCAGAGGGTCGGCGCTAGCTATCCGGAGCGTTGAAATTCAAACTTGGTTAAAGTCGAAAGAGACCCAAGCCAGTCATGATCTCAACTTTCGTTCGCTCGGTAATCTCGCGTGCCAATTTGGTGCC